>Ga0268262_10000434_pt1 | contig 55326 bp, 54 predicted proteins | sample TergutNc150P3_FD_190354 | JGI IMG/M metagenome (GOLD analysis project Ga0268262, IMG submission 190354) | Nasutitermes corniger P3 segment gut microbial community from laboratory colony in Florida, USA - Nc150 P3 (SPAdes) (version 2) | ecosystem: Host-associated > Arthropoda: Insects >... | reverse complement strand
ATCGCGGTCAGGATCGGTAAGCGACACCCCAAGCCAGCCGTCTTTTACGCTGCCTGACGCGATTATTTCATCCATAGCCCGCTTCGCGTTATTTATGGGGATTGCAAAACCAAGACCCACAGAGCCGCCTCCCTGATTGCTGGCAATCCAGGTGTTGATACCGATTACTTCCCCGTGGATATTTACGAGCGGGCCGCCGGAATTTCCCTGGTTAATCGAAGCGTCGGTTTGAATAAAGTCGTTGATGTTGCCGCCAGGGCCGCCGGTTCGCCCAAGCGCGCTGACGATGCCCATGGTTACCGAAAAAGCAAACTGTTCGCCAAGCGGGTTTCCCATGGCGATAGCCCAGTCGCCGACTCTAACGTTGTCGGAGTCGCCAAGATCCGCCAGTGGGAAACTGTCACTCGTCTTGAAAGATACAACAGCGAGATCGCGGCGGCTGTCCTGACCTACAATTGCCCCGTTATATTCTTTGCCGTCCCTTGTCGCGACAACAATTTCGCTTGATCCGTCCACGACATGGTTATTGGTAAGCACGTAATAAACGTCCTTTTCGTGCCTGACGATAAAACCGGAACCCATAGCCCTGGAACGGTATTCTCTTTCCTGCCCCTGATCGCCGTTACCGTCGCTCCTTGGGCCGAAGAAAAAATCCCATGGAATGCCGTTAAAGCCCTGGCTTCCCCTGCGCTGCACCGAAACGGTCTTTACCTCTACAACAGAAGGCAGCACATTATCCGATACCGCGTTAAAAACCTTTTGAAAACTTTCCGTTACCGCAAGAGCGTCCTGGGGGATCGCTATCCGCGACGACGTCTCTTGCGCCCGCGCTACGTTTCTGCCTCCCGTTAAAGTACACGAAAATGAAAGCAGCGCCAGGGAAAACCCAAAGATAATCCCTATAAGCACAAGATTAAAAATAAAAAAACTTCGGGACGATAATTTTTGCATCAACTTCATAAGCACCTTCTCCTGAAAAATATTATTGACTTAATATAATAATCCTAAAAAACAAAAATAGTTACATATACCAGGGCAACAGCATTTATTTTTTCATCATGTTACCAAATAGATAAAGTCTGCCTGAGGGTGCCCAGTGGGTGTCAAAAAAGCCGGATGAATCTGCCTTCACAGCCCCCTATCACCTCAATTACCACACAAATCAAAATAATATGAAATGCTGCTTAATTGAGGTGATAGGCTCTTTCTACACTTTAAGTTTATATATTTGTTCCCAGGTCTGTTACGGCAGAGAACTCCGGAAATTTTTTGCCACCCACTGGGCACTCTCAGTCAATTTTATTTATATGCTATTCTCGGTCAGGACAAATGCTGTTGCCCTATGATGGCATAGGCTAGCCAGAGGGGGCGCTAAGCCCTGCGAAAACATTTTGGAATTCCCCGCCGGAGCAAACGTGTAAAAAATGGTTAGCCATAAAGTGTAATAAATGCCTGACCACCTAATAGTAATAGACATTTATTTACAAATTGTTCCTAAGAATTGGTGGTCAGGCGGTTGCATAGGCGGACTCAACAAGCGTTTTCGCAGGGCTTAGCGCCCTCTTTGGCTTGTCTTTGCCGTCAATTGAATAGTTATTGCCTTGATATTATTTGCTCGTCTTCCCCACAGACTGGCTCGGTGAGCAGCTCCGTATGATCCGCGAAAAGGGCGATTGTGTGTTCCCAGTGGGCTGAGAGTTTATCATCGACGGTTACAACTGTCCAGCCGTCTTTGAGAACTTCGACATCGCCTGTTCCCGCGTTGATCATGGGTTCAATCGCCAGAACCATGCCCGCCGAAAGCCTGGGGTTGGGCCCCTTGGGAACATTGCTTATTTGCGGATCCTCATGAAGCGCAAGCCCAACCCCGTGCCCGCAGAACTGATTCACTACGCCAAAGCCTGATGCTGTGGCGTGATCGTAGACAGCCCTGGAAATCTGCAAAAGCCTGTTCCCGGATTTGGCAAAGCGGATTCCCGCGTAAAGACATTCCCGGGTAACCGCGCTTAGTTTATGAGCTTCGGGGCTGACCTTTCCGGCTTCAAGGGTAATTGCCTGATCGCTTACATATCCGTCAAGGGTAATGCCGCAGTCCAAAGAAACCAGATCCCCCGCGGCGATTTTTCGCCTGGAAGGAATACCGTGGATAACCTCGTTGTTGATTGAAATGCAAATCGACGCGGGATAAGGTTTTTTCTTCTCGACAACCCCAAGAAAAGCCGGCTTGCCCCCCGCTTTTTTAATCCAGTTATACACCCACTTGTCTATCTCGATGGTTTCCACTCCGGGCTTTACCAGCGGGATTAGTTCCCTGTACATGGCGGAAAGCATCCGGCAGGATTTGCGGATGCCTTCAATCTGCTTTTCATTTTTTAACCGTATCACAACGCTGTCCTGTTTACGAAGTTTTGCCTACACACAAAGTTTCTGCTTGAGCCTTACGGTATTTGGCAAGCCCGGATTTCTTTTAAGGGCTTCTTTAAGGGCTTTCCCGGCGCCGTCAAATTCCCCAAGACGGAAAAGGGTCTCCGCGATGGAACGAAAAACGACGGCTTCATACCGCGGGGAAAAACCCAGGCTGACAAGCTCTTCCAGACATTTGAGGTAGGTTTCATCGTCCAGCGCCGGCCTAAGTTCCAGCCTGACAAGCTCTTTTAAGAATTTTTCAACCTCTTCCGCGAAATGCCTGAAATACGGAAGGCGCCGTTCTTCGCTGATTAATTTTATCAAAAGCGAAAAAGCCTCATAGTACTGTCCGCGGCCCGCCAGCTCTTCCGCCAGAATAAAGCCGCAGTCCATCCAGTCTTCCCGATCAAGGTATTTTTCAAGAGGAAAATTCAGGCCTCCCTGAGTTTGCCATATCGAAAGGGCTTCGTCTTCTTCCATATGCAAAAGCTCAAAAAAAATAAGCTTTGAGCGGCTTTCAGGATCGTCCTTTTCGCGCAGAAAGCTTCGATAATCAAAGCGGTGTTTCCCGGCAAACCTCGCGTAAGCCCTGTCGTACTCAAAGCGGCGGTTCCGGTCGCTTAAGATTTTGTAGGCCGCAAGGAGCTTCCTCATTTCATCGCCGCTTGATTTTCCGGAAATGTCGGGGTGAAGCTCCTTGGCCCGCTCCCGGAACGCTTTCTTTATTTCCTGTGTTGAAGCGCTTTCCCTTACGTCAAGCAGTTCATAGTAGTTGTGCATTTTTTGCCGCTGGATTTTAAGAGCCGATGCGTTTTCCCATCGCGTTGGCATGAGCAGCGGAGAGGAGAACTTCGCTCCAGTTGACCAACATTCCTTCTTTTTCCATCGCTTTCATTAAATTGCCAAGCGCTTTGTTTACAAAGAAGGGGCTGGTTTTTTTTATAAAGGCCGCGCTCTTTTTCCCACCGAGGCTGCTTGTGGAAGCAAGGATCTTTGAAAGCGCTTCGGGCATTTTTCCTCCCCAGAAGGAAGCGGCTTCGGCGCATATTGCGATATACTCGAAAGAGGGAAGCTTATAGCCGTCTCCAGTCCAGGCGTCAAAAATTTCTACGTGGTGCCCCATTGATTCCATGCCGCCTGCAAGGGCTTTCACGCAATCCTGTGACCCGTTCCGACGGGCGCATACGCTAATTACCGCGATTCTCATATCCTTCCCTTATGCATGTTTATATAAAAGATCTATTCCCGGTTCTTTTACCAGCAGAACAGAGCATTTTGCGTTTATCATTATCTCACGGTGGGAATGGGAAAATATATCCCTGGAACTGCGGTCCTTTTCCCATCCGCCCAAAATTATCATGTCCGCCTTTTTATCGGCCGCGGCGGCAAGGACTTCCGCGTAAACCGATCCGTGCCTGATTTCCCGCTCGATTTTAATACCCTTCGCATGGGCTAGCTCCTCCACAAAGGAGAGGTAACGCTCCCCGTTGGCTTCCAGGCTCTTGGCGTATTCCTGGCTTTCTTCCTGAATAAATATCTTGCTTAGCGTGAGCTGCCGGATGGTTGCCGTATCTACCACATAAATCGCCGAAAGCCGGCAGTGATAAGCCTTGGCCATAACTATGGCATATTTTGCCGCCAGTACCGACGCATCTGAACCGCTGATGGCCACGACAATGTTTGAAATAAGCGGTTTTATCATACTTAACGCTCGTGGCGCTTATAGCGCCCCTCTCCCTTCCTTTTTAAAAGTTTGTTTGTGAAGAAAGAGTCTCGATCCCTTTCCTCAAGCGCCGATTCTATATAGGCTTTAGTATCCCGGGCGGTAGGGATAACCATTTTTTCCAGGGCGTTGACCCTCCGCTGGGTCTTGCGGACTTCCCGCGCCAGACGCCAGGCTATAGTCCTGACAGCCGCCAGCTCCGTCAGGATTTTCAGCAACCCGAAGAATTCTAACACGGTTTCATCACATTCCGCAAATGAATTCGCCGGGGAATATTTAAGTTCCACGTTTGGAAGCGTTATTTCAAGCCCAAGAAGGTTCATCCCGGCGATTTGCGCTTTTTTTTCGGTAAGCTCGAACTTGTAGCGGATGTCCCGTGAAAGGGTGTCCGCCCGTTCGCGGCCTACAGTAACAAGCATCCGCTTTAGGCAGGGATAGGCGGTTTCAATTTTCTGATCCAGGTCCCTTTCCAGCATCTTCACCTGCTCCACCTTCTGCATCAGCTCCATCACTAAAATTTCCCGCTTTTGCTCCAACAGGTCGTAGCCTTCAAGGGCGGTGTTGAGCCGCTCCTTGACGCGGATGAGGTTGCTTTTAGTCGGGGCTATATGCTCGCTTGCCATATGCCTAAACTCTCATCGCCTTTGCCGGCTCCAGGTACTTGCCTATGAACTCCTGCTTTATCCTCAGAAGATCATCCTTTGGAATTTCGGTCAGGACTTTCCAGCCCAGATCGAGGGTACGGTCAATATCCCGGTTTTCAAATTCGCTTTGGGTAAGAAAAACGCTCTCGAACCTTTCCCCGAATTTGATGTATTGCTTGTCAGTAACAGAAAGCTCTTCCTCGCCGATTATCGAAGCGAGGTTGCGTATCTGCCTGACGTGGGAATAAGCGGCAAAAAGCTGGCTTGAAACGTCCTTGTGATCCTCCCTGGTCATGCCCGGCCCTATGCCGTCCTTCATCAGCCGGGAAAGGCTGGGAAGCCCCGCGACAGGGGGAAACACGCCCCGCTGGAACAGCTCCCTGTCCAGGACGATCTGCCCTTCGGTAATATAGCCTGAAAGGTCGGAAATGGGGTGGCTGATGTCGTCGTTGGGCATGGTAAGGATCGGTATCTGGGTAATCGAGCCGCCTGAGCCGTTTATCTTTCCCGCCCTTTCGTAAAGCGAAGCCAGATCCGAGTAGAGGTAGCCCGGATAGCCTTTGCGGCTGGGAACTTCCCCCCTGATGGAAGAAACCTCCCTAAGGGCTTCGCAGTAGTTGGTCATGTCGGTCATCACCACAAGGACGTGCATATTTTTTTCGTAAGCGAGGTATTCGGCGGCGGTAAGGGCGCAGCGCGGGGCTACAAGGCGCTCCAATGTAGGCGCGTCCGCCAGCGAAAGAAAAACCACGACGTTGGCCAAAACGCCCGAACGCTCAAAGTCGTCCAAAAAGAAGCGGGCTACGTCGTACTTGACCCCCATGGCGCAGAAGATTATTACAAATTGTTCCGCTTCTCTGGATTCAGAACTGTGCAGGATCTTCGCCTGGCGAACGATCTGGGCGGCAAGCCGGTTATGTGGAAGGCCATTGCCTGAAAAAATCGGAAGCTTCTGGCCCCTTATAAGGGTGTTCATGCCGTCGATGGCGGATATGCCGGTCTGGATAAAGTCCCTCGGGTAGGTGCGGGCATAGGGGTTGATGGGAAGCCCGTTCACGTCAAGGCAGGTTGAGGAAAAAATGTCCCCGTAGCCGTCGACAGGCTCACCGAGGCCGTTGAAGATACGGCCAAGAAGCCCGGGCCCCACGCGGAGCTTCATCGGCTCCCCAAGAAACTCCACGCGGCTGTGATCTGCGGAAAGGCCGGTAGTGCTTCCGAAAACCTGAACCGCTGTCCAGTCCTCGCTCATGTCCACTACCCGGCCAAGCTTGCGGGCGCCTTCCCTGTCGTAAATCGCCACTACCTCGTTAAAACCGACATTCCTGCTTCTGGCAGTAACAACCACAGGCCCTTCGATGCGGTTTAAGCCCTTGTATTCGATGCCCCTCATAAAATTTCCCTGTTGCGGTAGCTCCGCTCAAGCACGTCCAAATCGGCGCGCATCTCATGCTCAAATTCCGTAAAGCCGTCGGCCTGGTCGTTCTTTACGTCGCTCTTGAGCCTGGAAAGGCTTTCGCGGATTGAAAGGGACGTAATTTTCACAAGGGGCGCGCCAAGTTTAATGCAGGTATTAGCCCTGTCGTAAAATTCCATGATCAATTCCAAAAGGCGTATCTGCTTCATCGGGACGCAGTACATGTCAACTTCGTCAAAGCTGTTTTGCTGTAAAAAGCCGTTCTTGATTATTTCCGCTGCGAGCAGTATGAGGCGCTGGTTGTCAGGCAGGGCGTCAGGCCCGATAAGGCGGACTATTTCCGCAAGGCGCTGTTCCTTTTTCAGAAGATCCATCGCGCTGCGGCGCACCGCCGCCCACTGGGGATTTACCCTTTCCCACCATGGCTCTACCTCGGCGGCGTACTCGCTGTAACTGTCGATCCACGAAATCGCCGGGTAGTGCCTGGCATTGGCAAGCTCACGATCCAGCGCCCAGAAACAGCGGATGAACCTTTTCGTGTGCTGGGTTACCGGCTCCGAAAAATCACCGCCCGGAGGGGAAACAGCGCCGATAAGGGAAACCGATCCTTCAACGCCGGAAAGGGTCTTTACCCTCCCCGCGCGCTCGTAAAATTCAGCAAGCCGCGTCGGGAGGTACGCAGGAAAGCCTTCCTCGGCGGGCATTTCTTCCATGCGCCCGGAAAGCTCCCGCAAAGCTTCCGCCCAGCGGCTTGTGGAATCCGCCATAATCGCGACATGGTAACCCATGTCGCGGTAAAACTCCGCCATGGTAACGCCCGTGTAAATCGAAACTTCCCGCGCCGCTACCGGCATATTGGAAGTATTGGCGATCAGCACAGTCCGCTCCATCAACGACCTTCCGCTGCGGGGATCTATCAGGTGCGGAAAATCAGTGAGCACATCGGTCATTTCGTTCCCGCGCTCCCCGCAGCCGATGTAGATGATCACATCGGCATCGCACCACTTCGCGATGGCGTGCTGGGTCATGGTCTTGCCAGTGCCGAAGCCTCCGGGGATGGCGGCTGTCCCGCCCTTGGAAATAGGGAAAAAAACGTCGATTACCCTTTGCCCTGTGATAAGGGGCGTATCTGGGGAAAGCCGCTCGGCGCTCGGCCTGGGAATCCGCGCAGGCCACCAATGCGAAAGCGTAATCTCTCCACCCTCGCTGGTACGAGCCACAACTGAAGACACCGTAAGCTCCGCCTCCGGGCTAAGCTCGGTTATGCTGCCCACATGCGCCGAAGGTTTGCCGGAAGCGGGAACCATAATTTTACAGGTAACGCTTTCTGTTTCCTTTACGGTGCCAAGCAAAAGGCCGGGAGAGGCGGGAACTTTATCACCAGCCGCAATTTTAGCCGCCAGCGCGGGATCGGGGACAAAGGGCCACTTTTTATCTGCTTCCAGCGGTTCGCCGCGCCCGCCCGATTCCATAAACGCCCCGTTCTGCTCAAAGAGCTTTTCAAGCGGGCGCTGAATGCCGTCGTAAATATTCCCTATCAGGCCAGGCCCCAAAAGCACGGACAAGGGCCGGCCGGTAGATACCGCTTCGGATCCTATCGTCAGCCCGGTTTCATCCTCATAAACCTGAACTACAGCTTCATCCTTTTCCAGCCTGACGATTTCCCCGATAAGCCTTTTATCGCCTACTTCCACAACATCGAAAAGGCCTGCCCCGTTCAAACCCCCGATGCGGATTATAGGCCCGGAAATGCGCTTTATCCGCCCCCTAATCATATGGCTGCTAGTCATTTAGGACTCCCTCGCCCAAAAGGGCGGCGGCCAACTCCGCCCGCTTTTCTTTCAGCAGATATTTGGAAGCGCTTTTTACCGAAGCGATTATCCTGAATGTTTTTGTTTCAATAAAAATTAAGGGGAATTCACGGACGACCGAATCAGCCCTGTATTCCCAATCTGGCCTGAACAGGAAGTCTGTTTCTTCCAGAGCGTGGCTCACTTTTTCCAGAACCGCTTTGGCTTCGTCAAGGCTAAGGCCTGAATAGCGAACGACAGAGCGATGGCGGGCAAGATCCTCCGCGCAGACTTTTAAGCGCACCCGAAGCTCCCGCTCCAGCACAATAAGGAGCTTTTCACGGCTCAATGTCCGCAGAAAATCATTTATTGCCTTAACCAGAAAGCCTTCGGTAGTTTCAGATCGAAGCCGGCGCTTGTCCAGGGGAAGGCGGGCCTGAATTTCCTCGTTGGTTTTTCTTGTCCGCTCAGCGAATGTTTTCCGGATGGAGTCCAGCGAGCGTTTTGTCTTCCTTTCCCAATCACGGTTTTGCGCTGCAAGGGTATCGTCAGAAGTCTTTAAAATCTTGTGGGCTTTCTTCCGGGCATCCTCAAGGATCTCATTGCCCAGCACCTCGGTAGTTCGCAGCTCTTCCATCAGACCCTGACTCCGATTGCTTCCCTGATGGATTCCACCAGCGTTTTGCGGCCTTCATGCCTTCCCAAAAGCCCCGGTATTTCCACAATCAGAGGATAGCGATCTTTTAGCTGCCACCGGACAAGGGTGTCCCCAAGCCAGTCAGCAACTTCCTCCGTGATGATAAGCACCCTGCAAAACTCCATGTCCGGCAGGACTGCGCCGGTAGTCTCGTCAAAGCTCTCGGTCATTCTGCGGAACGCGTCAACAGCGTCGCCAGAGTTTTGCACGGAAATTCCGCTGATGCCTACAAAACGGAAAGCTGTAACCAGTTCCGCCTCTCCGATGAAAAAATAATCCATTGAATAGTCGCCTAGTTAATCACCAGAATTAGCAGGGCCACAAGGAAGCCCCAAAGGCAGATTCCTTCGGCAAGGCCGACGTACGGTATTGCCTTTCCCGAAAGCTCCGGGTTTTCGCTCATCGCGCCCATCGCCGCTGCCCCAATCTTGCCTACTGCTATACCGCCTGCGATGCAGGAAATTCCGACAGCAGCGGCAGCGGCAATATACTTCCACATTGACGCCGATGAGTTTTCAGATTCCTGGGCTTCCTGGGCAAAAATAAAAGCCGAGGCTATAAATACCAGTACCAGAACAAAAATAAGACGTTTCATCATTCACTCCTGTAATGTTATCTTTTGGCATCCGGACTTTGCTGTTCAGTTGCCTTGCGAAACCGAAAGGGGGAAAATTCAACCCCCATATCGGTAAAAAACTTGCTAAAGAATTCGTAATACTGAAGGCGCACCACCTGTATTGCCACGATAAGGCCTTCCAAAAGAATAATAACCAAATTTCCGAAAACCATTATTAAAACGCTGAAGGCGGTTCCCGCTGGAATAGTGGCAACCTCCTCCGAAAACCTGAACACGATATAGGCAAGCACGGCGTGAGACAGGGCAAACGCCCCCACCCTAAGAAAGCTTACCGTATTGGAAACATAGGTGGAAACGGTTTCTATAAGTTCCACGAACCCTTCCATGATGAATACCATCACGCCCTCCGCAAACACCGGCCTTTTCCCGGAAAGGAGCCGCCAGATCGCGGTACCGAAGAAGATCCCGACAAGCGGAACCAGCAATCCCGCCGCATCAAACCAGGCAAAGCTGAACTCGTAAACTTCAGGCTTTATCAGCGCGGCGGCAAAACGTATCGCGATAAAAATGGCGTACCAGAAAAGCAAAAGCCCCGCCAGGCCTGTTTTGCCAAAAAGGGCTTTCTCGTATTTTCTAAGAAAAAATTGATTCGCCACATTTACTATCATTCCGGCAGAATTCAGCAGCGCCCCCACGCCTATTGTAAAGCCGAAAAAGTAAAAAAGCTTAACCACGCTTCCGCCCTTCTCCGGAAGGGGCATGATGGTAAGTATCCTGTCGGAAGGGTGGCCTGTAAGAAAAGCCGTAACAGCCCTTGTGGGGCCAATGAGGATATTCTCGTTTGTGAAGATACCCCCGTTCAAAGCGCCCATGACCATCGAGGAAACCCCGACGGCCATAAGGGGGACTGAAAATTTCCTGAAGCCCGAAAGCAGGCGGGAGCCGCGCTTGCCTGTAAGGATGCCGAGCAAAAAAAGCACAAAGCCCTGGCCGAGATCGCCGAACATGATCCCGAAAAGGATGGTAAAGAAGATCGCCACAAGCGGGGTAGGATCGATAGTCCCGTAAAGGGGAGCGCCGTAAGAAAACACCACGCTTTCAAAGCCCTTGACAAAAGCGCCGTGGTCAAGAGAAACAGGCACCTTTTCCCTGCCCTCTTTTACCCCGTCAACCTCTTCGGGGTTATACGAGCGTATGGCTATCCTGCCCTCCGTTAGCTCTTCCAGCTCCGTGACCAGGCGGCCTACCGTATCCGCCGGAACCCAGCCGGAAAGGAGGTACACGTTCTTGGTAGCCTTAAGGCCGGCTTTTAGTTTCTCGGCGATACCGGCCATCAGGTAAGAAGCGGCAAGCGACTGTAGGCTCAGGGCGTATTCGTCGCGGAGCTTCTTTTTGCTGCCGTTTATCCTTTCAAGCTCATTTGCCGCCCCCTTGAGCCTTTCCTCAAGGCCAACAAGCAGCTCTGACGGTATGCCCTTGAACCCTTCCGGAATGTCAATGGGAATAAAATCCATTTTTTTTAGTTCCGAATCCAGGGCAAAACGGCCCTTCCTCGAAGCCGCCGCCAATACCCTGTTGCCCGAACCTAAAGGAATGACAACCGCCCTTCCCTCAAGATTATCCCTGAGCTCTTCCTGCTGGCGGACATCCAGGCGGCCTACCCTCAAAGTAAGGTAGGACAATTGGTCCAAATCCGAAAAGGGGGCGTTCAGGTTCGCGAAAGCCTTCGCCTCGTTCAGGGCTTCTTCTATTTTGCGCTTTTCTTCGCGCTGCTCATTCTCGGATTTAATCAGGGACGAAACCGCGTTTGTGATGGTATCGGTCAGGCGTTCTTCCGCTTCCCCCGGGAAATGGCTCGATTCCCAGGGCTCGGTCGGCAGCGGCACGGCAAGCCAGGTGGAAGCGGAAGAAAGCTTTTCAAGGTTTTCCTGTATGTGCCTGGAAGCCGCTTTTTCAGGCAGTTCCTGGCCGCTGTTTTCGGAGGAAAGGTGCATCAGGGATCCCCGCCCCAGGAATTCAATGACCGCGTCTATGTCCCGGTGCAAAACGGTGAGCTCTATCTCTTTCATTTTACGGGGTCGAAGCGAGCCCACTATTCAACCCCCAGCATCGAGATTGTATCCCTTACGGACATTCCGATTCCCAGCCCTTCGGCGCTGCTTGTAAGGACATCTTCTTCAAACTGCTTCAGCTTGATAAAGCAAAAAACCGTATCCAGGGAAGACGGGTTAAGCCTGAAATTATGCCTGGCGAGGTTGTACAGATACCGCGAAGCCGCGTTCTGGAAAAACCGTGGGTCAGCCTGCCAGTGCCTTGTTTCAAAAGGGGGGTTAAGGAATTCCTTCCAGCGCCACGAAGACCAGTCCGAATAGTTATCCAGTTGATAATCCAGGCAGGCGAGGGCCTCTTTAGCCAATGACTGGGGGTTTTTACCCTCCAGGTTTTCAACCTGCGGCTTCTTCCCCCTTGCCAAAACGTCAACCAGGTGCGGCTTGATTTCGTCGGCGGACATTTGGTAGAAAGTGCGAAGCCTGAGCGCCCAGGAGGAATTTTTTAGAGAGATTTCGTCGGAAAGGATTTTTTTGGCAGCCTGCCTGTCCCCGGCCGGAAGGGAAAAAAGGGCATTCCAAAGGGCGTTATAATAATGCTGATCAAGAGTGCTTTGGAGAGAGATACCCGCCTTATCAGGGGTTGGCTTTTCCAGCTTGTCCAATAGAAATTCAAAAGCTGTCCCTACTATCATTTTTGGAATATCAGGCCAGGCGTTAAAACGCACGGTCTGAAAACGCCCAAGATCGACATGGCTTGGGGCGTTTTTTTCTTTTTCCAGTGAAGCGTTGATCGCGCTTAAAAGGTCTGTGTATTCATAGCTGCGTATCAGCAAAGTAAAAAACTCTGGCGGTTTGGAAAAACATTCCACAATGGAGATTATTGAATTTACTTCCCTGCCAATGATCCTTTTTTCCAGATCGCGGAGCAGCTCTTTTTCCGGCAAGCTTTTGGCGGAAGCGGAAAATACCATCCTGTCCAGCTCGGAAAGCCGGCTTGCCCTCTCCAAACCGCGTACCCTTTTCCCGACAAACGACTTGCCGATTATTCCGCAAGCCTTGGCATAGGCATAAGCGCGTTCGCCGGAATCAGGCATCCTGGCTCTCCCTGAAAACCAGAAATTTTTCCGCAAGCGCGTAAAAAGCCTCTGCGTCAAGGGACTGGGCTTTAAGGCTGTTGTGGTAATTTTCCAGCTGCTTGCGGTAATTTTCCCTGGCTAAAGCGATGTCGGCGGAAAAAGCTTTTTCAAGGGCAGCTACTTCGCTAGCGTATAATTCGTCATAGCGGGCGCGGTTTTGCTTTTCGCCTTCGGAAACCCTTCTGTCAGCCTCAGCTTGCGCGTCGTCAACAAGAGTAGCCGCTTTATTTTCAATTTCCAGCAAGTGCTGTAAAATTTCATGATTTTCCATGAGCGCCCTTGCCAACCGCGTTTATTCTGACGCGATGTAAATGTCCTCGTATTTTTTTATGATCTTGCTGACATTTAGCGGATCGTTTTGTGCCAGCAACTCGGTATAGAATTGGGGATTGTCCAGCAGTTCCGAAAGGCGTTTTAAGAGGCGCAGATGTAATTCAGAATCCGTCTTGGGTGCCAGAACCATAAAAAGCAGGTACACCGGCTGATCGTCAAGGGCATCGTATTCTATTCCTTTTTTTGAAATTCCCAAAATTCCGTGGACATTTTGGATACTTTCAACTTTCCCGTGGGGAATCGCAATGCCCTTTTGTATTCCGGTTGACATCTTGGATTCGCGTTCCCAAAGGGCATTCAGAATTTCTTTCCGATTGTCGGTTTTCATCTTCTGGCAGAATAAATCCGCCATTTCTTCAAACACTTCGTCTTTATCTTCCGATTCAAGCCCAATTTTTATCAGCTCAGGCGGAAAAATATCATACAGCAGCATGGTTCAAACCTCCGCCCTGCCGTGAAGGTTGCCATGAAAAAAAAATAACCGAACGAAAGGTTTAATCGGCCTCTCCTTCAATGACGTCTATATCTTTTGCAGGCGGAGGGGTTTCATCCTCCATGAACCAGTCGGAAGTGGCATTGCCTGTTAAAGCCCGACCTGCTTCCTCAACGCCCCTGCCGACAGGGCTGCGGTGTATGAGCGCAAGGCCAATGCTTATCACCAAAAACAAAGCGCCAAGAAGAGTAGTCGTCCTGGTAAGTACATTGCCCGAACGCGAGCCAAAGGCGGAGCCTGAGCCGCCGGCAAAAATCCCCCCCAGGCCATCGCCTTCTTCGTCCTGAATCAGGACTAAAAGAATAAGCATAATTGCCACAATAACAAAAAATACCAGCAACACAATGCTAAGAATACCCATAATTAAACCTCAATCTGCTTCGATCTGCTTCAACTATGGGTATTCTATCAGCTAGAAAAAAGTTATTCAAGCCTAAGCGTTTTTAAAACTTTGCAATCTTCGCAAAATCCTCGGCCTTTAGGGATGCGCCGCCCACTAGGGCGCCGTCAATGTCTTCCATAGCCATTAGTTGGGCGGCGTTTTCGGGCTTAACCGAGCCTCCGTACTGGATGACTATCTGCCTGGCGACCATCGCTCCGTAAAGATTCTCAATAACGCCCCTTACGAACTTATGTACCTTCTGCGCATCATCGGGCGTGGCTGTTTTGCCTGTGCCGATAGCCCATACCGGCTCGTAGGCGATGGTAATCCTGGACAGCTCTCCTGCAGTAACGCCCGCAAGCCCTTTCTCGGTCTGGCCTTTGCATACCGCCTCGACCTTGCCCTTTTCGCGCTCATCCAGGGTCTCGCCTATGCAGAGGATCACTTCAAAGCCGTGCGTTAAGGCGAGCTTCACTTTCTGGTTGATAAGGGCATCATCTTCTTTGTAGATATGCCGCCTTTCACTGTGGCCAAGAATAATCACGCTAACGCCCAAATCTTTCAACTGCAAGACTGAAACCTCGCCGGTATGAGCGCCCTGTTCCTCGGCGGCGCAGTTTTGAGCGCCAAGGAGGATGTTGCTCCCCGATAAAATTTCGCCCACTGTTTCCAGGGCTGTAAAGGACGGAGCAGCCATATACTTGCGCTTTCCGCCTTTAAGGGATTTTACCAGGGCTTTCGCAAGATTCGCCGCCTCGGCTCTTGTCAGGTGCATCTTCCAGTTGCCGGCTACAAAATAGTCGCGGCAGCGGGTAACCTCAATGCCGGGGAGCTTCTTGCCTTCAAGGAGTTCCAGGGAAGCGCCGCCGCCGGTGCTAACATGGCTCATCTTTGAAGCCAGCTTGAACTTGTTCACCGCAGCGACCGAGTCCCCGCCGCCAACGACGGTAATAACCCCTTTTTCGGTCATGGAGGCAACGAGCTTGGCAACTTCCTCGGTTCCCTTGGCAAAGGCGTCGAATTCAAAAACCCCGACAGGGCCGTTCCACACAATTGTCTTTGCAGTGGAAATAACCTTTTTATACAGCGCCAGGGTTTTTGGCCCCACGTCCATCGCGATAAGCTTATCGGGGATGTTTACCGAGGCAACCGCCACCGGCTTGGCGGCAGCGTCAAACTTCTCGGCACCCACATGATCTACCGGCAGCACGATCTCTACCCCGGCTTTTTTGGCAGTCTCAAGTATCCTGTTTGCCGTATCGATCTGGTCGTCCTCTACAAGGGACTTTCCGATCTTTTTGCCCTGCGCTTTAAGGAAGGTATATGCCATCCCCCCGCCAATCACCAGGGCGGCAGAATTTTTAAGAAGGCTTTCCAGAACCGCTATTTTTGAAGAAACCTTGGCCCCGCCAATAATCGCCACCATGGGCTTAACAGGGTTGGTTACAATCGGCTCGAGGTAATTCACTTCCTTTTCCATAAGCAAGCCGGCCACTGAAACATCAATAAACTTGGCGATGGAAGCGGTAGATGCGTGATCCCTGTGGGCTGTGCCAAAGGCGTCGTTTACAAAGATGTCGCCGTACTCCGCCAGGGCTTTCGCGAGCTTGTCCCGCTCCTTCGCATCGTCAGATGTTTCCTCTTTGTGGAAGCGCGTGTTTTCCAGCATGATCACCGTGCCAGGTTTCTGGCTGTCGATAAATGCCTTTTTGTTGTAACAGCCGTCTTCCCCGGCAAAAACCACAGTCGCGTTCTTGCCCAGTTTTTTCTGCAAGTACGCCGCTATCGGCTCCATCCGGTGCTTGCCCTTGATGTATTTATCCTTGTCAAAGCTCTTGCCGTCTTTTACGGCCTTTTCTTCGGCTTTTTTGGCGTCCTTGGAGGGATCGCCAAGGTGGCTCATCAGCGTGAGGGTCTTAGCCCCGTGGGCTAGAATGTACTTGATGGTAGGAATGGCGGCCACAATCCGGGTATCGTCCTGAACCACGCCATCCTTCATCGGCACGTTAAAGTCCACCCGCATTATAACCCGCTTCCCGCTTAAGTCTACGGTTTTGACAGTCTTAATCATTATTTGCTGCCTGCTTTAATCATGTACTGAAGCAGGGCTGCCAAACGGTTGGAATAGCCCCATTCATTGTCGTACCATGAAACGACTTTGAAAAAGCGTTTTTCGCCGGGCAGGTTGTTCTGCCGAGTGGCCAAACTGTCGTATATGGAAGCGCGCGGATCATGGACAAAATCCGTTGAAACAACTTCTTCATCGCAATAGCCAAGAACACCCTTCAGGTAGCCTTTGGAAGCCTTCAGCATTAAGCTGTCGATTTCTTCGATGGACGTATCCCTTTCGGCGGTAAAGGTCAGATCCACAACGGACACGGTGGGAGAGGGAATTCTGAAAGCCATGCCGGTCAGTTTACCCTTGGTTTCGGGAAGGACTTCGCCCACGGCCTTCGCCGCACCGGTGGTCGAGGGGATAATGTTAATCGCAGCAGCCCTGCCGCCCCGCCAGTCTTTTTGAGAAACGCCGTCAACGGTTTTCTGCGTAGCGGTATAGGAATGGATAGTTGTCATGAGTCCCTTGTCGATTCCGATTTTCTCTTTTAAAAGCACGTAAACCACGGGCGCAAGGCAGTTGGTGGTGCAGCTCGCGTTTGAAACAACCTTGTCTTCGGCAGGGTTGTACTTGTCCTGATTAACCCCCATTACAAAGGTAGGAATCTTGTGTTCCTTGGCCTTGGCGGGCGCGGAAATTATTACCTTCTTGGCGCCGGCGTCGATGTGCCCGAAGGCCTTGTCGTCCGTATAAAGCCCTGTACACTCAATTACATATTCGATCCCTAACTTCTTCCACGGCAAATCCTTTAGCTCTTTACCTTTGGCATTAAGGCACTGGATTTTATTGCCGTCAACAATCAGAACGTCATCATCCGCCACTGAATCACTGCTTTTCGCTGTTTCAATCTTGGCTTTCATCTTGCCCTGGATAGAATCGTACCTGAGCTGGTAGGCAAAGTACTTCGCGTCTGTCATGATGTCGGTTACTGCCACTACGTCAATTTCCTTGCCGAGCAATTTTTGATCGACAATTGCCTGAAACACAAGGCGGCCAATGCGGCCAAACCCGCTAATTGCAATCTTAGTCATTTAAAACCTCCGTTTTAATAAAATATGATAAAAATATTATAGCCAGCTTTTGATAAATAGTAAATACTAAATAACAAATAATAAATGAGGGCTTTTCCTCTTTATTTAATATTTTTTCTTTGTTATTTATTATTTGCCTTTGCTTCCCTTGTTTTTGTCCGTAAAAAAGTGTATGTTCTATCTAAGAGGAGATATTCATGGTTATTACAAAACCTGAAACCGGGATTTATACAGAATGCATTCACGGTAAAGATTGTCCTCTTCATACAGAGAATCCGCCATTTAATACTGTTACTTTGGCTGCAATGCAGGAAGCTAAAGATATTGCCAGCGGGAAAATACCAGGAAAATGGCATCATTCCATTGAAGAAATGCGTGAGGAGCTGGGTATTTAACCATTGCTTGGTTATAGATTTACCAATCAATTTAAAAAAGACCTTAACCAAATGGAAAAACGCCATTATTATATTGGTGAAATCTTCGATATTTTACTGAAAATTGTTTGGGAAGAACCTTTGCCTGAATCCTGCCGTGAACATGGGCTTCACGGAGATTTGGAAGGCTTCATGGAGTGCCATATAAAAAACGACTTGGTTCTTTTATATTATTTTTCCGAAGAAGGGGTCATTTTTTCTCGTACAGGTACCCATTCTGATTTGTTATAACATTGCAGCTTCCTGCCTGGAAAAAGCGCTTACCTGCCCGCTTCTTCATGGGCTATCCCCACGGCATCTTCCTTGGTTATACGGTCCGCCCCCTACCAGCCATAATAGCGCGGGTAATAACTTTGCGGGGGCGCGTACATCGGTACGACCCACATCACTATCGGCGGTCCATATGCCTGCTGTACTGGCGGCACATTACAATTGTATCCAGGGAGGATATACCACCTTCCGCCCGTCATGAAACTGTTAAGATAGCAACAATTGCCGGCTATGGTGCCATACACGGTAACAAATGCGTTGATGCATAGCCCGTTTGCGCCAAAAAAGGGCTGGAGATTTGGCACATAGAACACCTGGCTGGCGGCGGTAACTATGGCAAGCGTACCGTTTATTATCTGCAATGTTCCCGATATGGTTTGCGAGGGTACCACGGGTTGCGCGGGTTGGGCGTAACCGCTATTGACTTGGGCAAAGGCTGTTCCGGCTATCAGTAAGCCCAGTAAAAAAACGACCAAGAACTTTTTCATGGTTCAACTCCTCCTGTCTTTATTTTACTATACAATACTTCGAGCAAACTGCCAATAGAATAAAACCCTTATCCTATAACTTTAAATTTCATCATAATTCAGGGATTGAGAAGTTTAAGTGATTATTTCAAACAACAAGTTCATTCGTACCGAAGGTACGCAGCTAGTGTGGTTAGTAGTTAGCTGTTTATTTGACCCAAATTTCTTTGATGCCTATAGCGCTCAGTCTCTGGGCCGTATAATAGATCGCAGAGGACGGAATACCCTTTATAATCACGCGGTATAAAGCGCCGTTAAATTCCTGAGAGACATCAAAACCGGCGCCCCTGATCTTTATGACTAAATCCGTGGCGGCTTCCTGCCTGGAAAAAGCGCCTACCTGCAAACTATATGTCTTGCCGTTATTTGGATCCGGCAAACTGGGAATTATCTTTACATCCATCGGCTGCTGTGCCGGGGGCTGTTGTACCGGCGGCTGCGGCAGGCGGACTTCGCTCGCCGAAGCCCTGGCATTCGCCACTATACGCGCCGCTTCCGCCCTGGCTTCCCCGATTATGCGATCCGTCTCTGTGTAGGCTTCCCTGATTATTTTCGCCGCTTCTTCTCTGGCTGTGTGATTAGCCAAAGCGATGGCTTCAAAAGCCAAGCTCTCCGCATCTTCTTTCGCTTTCTTGGTTATAGCCTCCGCTTCTTCCTTCGCTTTTTTTGTTATGCTCTCTGCTTCTTCCTTCGCTTCATTTTTTACGCGTTCCGCTTCCGCCAGGGCTTCTTTGGTTATGGGCCCCGCTTCTTTGTTCGCTTCATTTTTAATATTATCCGCTTCTTTGCGGGCTTCATCGGTTATACGATCTGCGTCTTCCTTGGCTTTCCTGGTTACGCGCTCCGCTTCCGCGATGGCTTCCCTGGTTATGATTTCCGCTTCCGCTTTCGCGTCCTTTGTTTCCTTTGTTATACTAGCCGCTTCTTTGCGGGCTTCATCGGTTACGTGATCGGCTTCCACTTTCGCGTCCTTGATTACGCGATCCGCATCGTCGTTCGCTTTCCTGGTTACGCGATCTGCTTCTTCGTTCGCTTTCCTGGTTATGCTACCCGCTTCTTCGATCGCTTTCCTGGTTATGCTGCCCGCTTCTTCGTTAGCTTTCCTGGTTATGCTGCCTGCTTCTTCGTTCGCTTTCCTGGTTATGCTGCCCGCTTCTTCGTTAGCTATTTTGGTTATGTTAGCCGCATCTTCGTTCGCTTTATTAATTATGTTCTCATATTGTGCCTGGAGGTTTTGAGGAGGCTCCGCCGGCGCTGCGCCAGGCTGGGCATACTGAGGGCCAGGCTGGGCATAAGGGTCATAAGGCTGAGGGCCAGGCTGGGCATACTGAGGGGGGGCAGTCGGCTTTATGTAAATTCTGACTTCAGTATTCGGAGTCAATGCCAGTTCAATCCAGGCAGAAGGGGAAAGATCGGCAATGCGGTTGGCAGTAGCGGTTATGCGCCTTATTACGGTAGCTTCAATTTCTTTTCCCGTCAAAGTATTGGCTACCTGTACTTTCTGACCAATCTGGAGGCTGGGATGGGCTATGGTAAACCCGTCTGACTGCATTTCCTGGGTAACTTTCCCCCTCTGGCTAAAGCCGTTATTCTGGGCAATAACCGGGGTAACGAAAAAGAAACCCGCCAACAGCGCCAATAAAACTCTCTTCATTTTATTTTCCTCTGTATAAAACCGAGCTTGTAACCCAGACCAGCGTGAATATTAATCCGGTTATAAGAAACTTTTTGAACTGTTGATCTGCCCATATCCATCGCGAATGCAGCGTCTAAAAATAGCGCTCCCGGACCTGCTTTGAAGCTGTACTGCAACCCGGTTTCCATTGATAAAAAATACGGCTTCAAATTTCCTATTTGAAGAACATTTAAGTAGGCTCCGACATAAGGCTCAAGCATAGAATTGGTGCCGGGTTTTAAACACAATTTTAGTAAAACCGGCACCCCAATAATTATGCCAAAATAATCCTGCTCTTTTCCATTTGTTTTCGCTTTTACCCCGTCGAGCTGCGCTTCAACACCCGTTTCCAGGGACATAAAGTTAGCGAAATGAAATTCGAATGAAAAACCGCCCTGGAAGCCGGCGGGAACTCTGGATTGGGTTATACCGGAATAAAAACCCGGTGTCCATTTAGCGCCAAGGCCCAGGTACAGCAACCTATCGCGCCAATCGCCGGGGGGGGCAGGGGGGGGTACAACATCAGGGACAATATCTGCAGGAATAGTGTAAAGAATAGAGGTTACCAGGAACGGCAATTTTAGTCTGGCATCTTCTGTAGTTTCGTACAGCAGATCCCCATCAACCTTTAGCTCGCCTGTCTTGTTATCCCGCAATTCCAGGTGAAGGACATATTGCCCATCAATGAGCGCATAACGTGCAAGGCTGCCGATCATGGTAAAATTCGCGCCTTTCTGCGCATTCGCCAGGTTAAAATCCTGGCTAATAATTTCCTGTAGGAGTTGTTTATAAAAAAAGGTATTCTCATCGCTCTTGCTGCCGGTCCCGGTAACCGGCTTCACAAATATGGTTGCTTCAGGGGGACGGGATTGGGCGGCGAGGGAAAACCCGCCGCATAGTAACAGCGCCAATACCAAAATATATTTACGCATTATTTATATTATCGGCAGGGTTGTTGAATTTTATCAGGGTTTTCTTGGCAATTCTTATTATAACGAAGCAAATGCCTTTTGTTGAATCGCGATTAGTTTACAATTTTGGCTCTGCGGGTGTAAAATAATAATATTCAGGCGATAGTGAAGATGGGAAACAGCGACAGGCTCGATAAGCCGCCTTTTTTTAGGAACTATTCTTTATTAAGGGTTTTCATTGTTAAGTATATCTATAAATTTCTGCTATATGGCTATCTTTTTTTAGGCGGGGCGGTATTCATCGGCTTCCTGTTTTTAAAACTATTTGCCATGGCATCCGGCTATATGAGGTATTTGACGATCCTTCTGCTTATTCCGGCGGCTTATTGCTTTGTCAGGTTTATTATTATCCTCGCAACAACAAACTATAAATGGCGTTTTTACAGAATATCGCGTTACAGGCTGGAGAAAAAAGGGTACAATGAAGATTATTTTAAATACGAGATTTACGAACCTTGCACGAGGCTGATTGTTAAGGACATTTTATATGAATACCAGTTAAAAAATGAATATGAAGCGTTAAAAACAAAATACTTACGGGTTAATCAGCGCATTGAAGATGAGAAAGCCCGCTTGCTGTCTCATGTAATGCGTAGAAATAAAATAAAGCAGGAGGTCGCATATGGCGAAAACTTACAAAGTTGAAGAAGTCAATAGCGGTATTTGTACTTGCACGTTAAGAGCGGGGCCGACACAGGATGTTATTGACTCAAATACAAAGCAGGGTTGGAAATTTGAGCAAATGCAGGCCATTATAGGTCGGCGTTGCGGATGTATACCTTCGCCAAAGCTGCTTATAGTTTTTTCTAAAGAAGGGTGATTTTTTACAGGATTGGAGCGGCAATCCTGATTTATTTCAAACTTATACTGAAAAAATGGCGCCTGTTTTGTTCTGTAGGGCACCTTTTGAATTAGCTAAACTTGACCCGCAACATAAAACTGGAAGATTTCCATACCTGTTTTCATTTACGGGAGGACGATCGCCACGAATACCTGCTAACGGATGTGCTGGAAATTCATTTTATCAATATGGTAAAGTTCAGGAAGCTGAAGAACAGGGATATAAGAAACAAGCCTCTTGAGAGATGGCTAAGGTATTTTGACATAAGCACGCCGAAAGAGGAATTGAAGGAGATAATAAAAATGGACAGCGCGATCAATAAGGCACAGGAACGGCTGGATTTTGTAACACAGGACAAAGAGGTTTTAAGGGAATACCATTTACGGGAAATGGCTCAAATGGATTGGACTACAGGAGTTAATACGGCAATTGAAAAAAGTAAAATTGAAATTGCAAAAAACTCGCTCAATAAAGGGCTGTCCATTGAACTGATACATGATATTACCGGGCTTGATATAGAAACCATACGATCGCTATAATAGAAAGGCGCGACTTCGTTCTGTAGGGCACCCGCCGCCGCCCATTTATTATTTGCTATTTTTTAATTGCTTAAGCGCCTTAATGCGCCCATTCGATGTGTATGCCCGGTCTGGTATTGTTTCCGGCAGCGGCCAATACTTCGATAGAATAGCTGTTAGACAAATCTCCGTATTCCACAACAACGACATTGCTTCCCGGTTTATCCAGGACATAACCTTTGTCAAACGGAACATTTATCAGATTGTTGGGGTGATAGGGGGGTTCCGCGATCCTTATTGTAACCTCGTCCAGGGGAACGATTTCCTCCACGCCCTGGTACGAGGCATGAACTTCCAAATCGTCTATCGGTACAAAGCGCTCGCCCGTTTTATACTGCACGCGTTTCGGCATGACAAACAAATGATCGGCATCCGAGCCGCCAACACTCCCTACAGGAGAAAAGCAGCCGGCGGCGGCATAAGCTGCAATGAGGATTGCGAAAAATCTCCATAAACGGCTCATGCCTGCACGGCTACCCTTTATTATGAATTACGGAAAAGTGGTAGAAACAGTCAAGTCGACATCAAATTTAGCATACACACCAACCCCCAGGAGAACAGCCCCGCCATTACCGCCATCGTCAATTTGGGCATTGGTTGTTCCGCCTCTGATATACCATGTATTTAATGATCCGCCTGAATATGCAACATCTGTTCCTGAGGTAATCGCGCGTACAGTCGCTTCAAAATTAACCGCGCATAAGCCTTTTGTAGAAACATTTCTCGTATCAACCATGAAGGTAAATGTGCATGCAGTTCCTGAAATGGCTGCACCCGGACTATCAAAATAGAATGATACACTTCCACCTATGTCTGCGTTATCTCCTGTTCCTAAAGTAGGTAAAGATGTATTGGCAGTCCAAGTGCCAAATTGCTTTACCCCAGCATAGTTGGGATTTGTAACAATGTACTCACAAATAATATTATTATTAACACTGGCAACATTGGTACTTGTAGTACCTAAATCAATAGGGATGGGGAATACCGGATAACCTCCCACTGATGTTGTAGGGACAGGACCCAACCCATTTAGTGTTTCTTTAGTAATATAATTGTCCCCATCGGCGTCTCTGGGACCAAGAATTTGGAATGTGGAACTGACATCGGCAACTACGCTGTTATATAGCGGAGACATTAAAAATGTACATGAAGAATGTGTCGTATCAATATTCGCCACAGTTGTAACAGAAGTGCTCTCTACATAACTTATTTTACCGACCGCCAGAAGGGTACCGCCGCTCCCGCCAAATAAGACCGCATTGTCAGGGGTTGTATAACTGTTAGCCGGAATTGTGATCGTCCCTACTGGAGTAATATCGGGATCCCATTCCGCCCGGTATATATTACTTCCAGATTTGAAAACCACTTCGTATGCCTTCACGGTTGTAGCAGTGCCATGCAGTTTACGGCTTGCACCGTCATCAACGCTGATGCTTAAACTCACCATGCCTTCTTCCGTAACCACACCGTCATCATCGCCTCCGCCGCAGCTTGCCAGAAATAAGACCAGCAACAGCGCGAATAAAGCTAAAAATGTTTTCTTCATAAGAAAACTCCTTCAAAAACTAAAGTTCGCATCTTTCTGGATGCGCCGCATCCAACGGATGCGAACATAAAAGTATTAAATTTCCATTATATTAATAAATTTTGTACTATTTTAATCAATTGTCAAGGGAAATTCGCCGATAATTACAAGTTTTAGAAAATAAAGAAGCATTTTTCCACGAAGTAGACGGAATTCCGGTACAAAAACCATCTTTTTCCTCGGGAAACCTCGTAAAAAAGGCGCCAAAATGGGCGCTTGACGCCTTTTTTGTCATGATCTACACCATATATAGCGCAAGCTGCTATAGGTACACCACTAGACCGGGAGCAGTAAAAACCATATACATTAAATAAAAATTCGATATTTACTTCGTTATTTTTATGAATGATTGCCTGTCTGAAGGCTCTTAATAGTATCCATATCAAAGCCGGTAATTTTCTGGACAACCTCTATAGACAAGCCTTGTGCCAGTATATAATTGCTTTCCGTATGACTTCCTCCAGGCTTTTGCCCTCTTTCTCATATTCCCTGACCTTCCCAATGAACGCGCAGTACCCGTTCAGCGTTTTACATTTCCGCACTATTCCCTCGTTCCTTCCCCGGTTGATGTTTATCACCCTCGCTTTTAGCTCAAGGGAGGGGTTTCCCGCCGATTTCGAAGGAAATATCGTTTACCCTATCCATAAAAAGCACATTTTTATGCGGAAGCGGCAATCTCTTTGCTTACCAATTCATGTATTATTTCATCCGGTGTCTGCCTGGTAGCGAGCGCCTTTGATGTGATGTATTCAGCCGAAAAATCGTCTACCACCATCGTTTTGAAGCCTTTTCTGGCGGTTATACCCCGAACAGAAGAGTTTACTTTAGGCGTTGTTTTAGTCAGCAATTCGTCCAGGGCATCGGCTTCTCCTTCGGTCATTTCAGCCATATCCACTTCTCCTAATCCTGATTTCGCAACATACGGAATGATTTTCGGCATCGCATAGCATGAAAAACATGAACGGTATGCTCATTATTCTGTAGGATGCCTTTTTTAGCGATTTATGGCTTAGTCCAACCAACACCCAAGAGAACAGCACCGCCTTCATCGCCTATACCGTCGGGAGTTTCATTGTATATTCCGCCCCTGATATGCCATTTACGTGTTGTTATTTGTCCGGATTGGCCTGTTATCGCGAGCGTGGCTGAAGTTGAGAGCGCGTACACTTGTGCGTCAATAGAAACCGCACATAAGCCATCAGCAGTAATACTATTTTTATCAACCTGGAAAGAAAATATACATTCGCCAGTAGTGGTTAATGCGGCGCCTAGTGTCATAGGTGTAAGAATCGTTATTACAGTTGTGCCTGTACCTCCCAATGAGGCTGTATTAGCAGTCCAGGCAGTTAAAAGTTTTACCGCGGTACTATTGGGAATAAAAACCCTGTATTCTGTAGCAATAGTTGTATTCACCAAATCAGAATAATTAGTCCCAGGGATGGGGAATACCGGATAAGACCCGGTTGTCATAGTAAAATAAGTCCCAGTACCATAAGTCCCAGTAGCATAATCTAAAGGTTCAGTAATTTTAAATGTGGGAGTTTTACCGTCTGATTCGAAGTTTGTCAGTGCAGTCATAATAAAGGTAACTGATTCGGTAGTCGAATGAATATACGCCTTTTGATCAGGCAATTCGGAGATAGCAGTGCCATCTACCTGAGAAATAATGCCGACTGCCAGAAGTGTATAGTTAGTCCCTGTCCCATCATCTTTCCCCGCAAACAGGACCGCGCCATTGCCTTCGCTGTTTTCAACGTCGGTATAATTACCTGTCGGAATGGTGATCGACACTGTTCCACTAGTCCATTCTGCCTCGTAGTATTCACCTTTATAATTGAAAACCACTTCGTAGCGGTCCACAGTATCTGCAGTGCCGATTAGTTTGCGGCTTGCGCTTTCGTCTCCAAGGCTGATGGCTAAACGAACCATTTGCTGCTCGCCATCAGTGCCAGGAACCAGCCAAAGGTCGCAGGTTGCCATCAAAATGACAGGCAGCAAGGCCACCAGTACCACAAACAGGACAAAAAGTGTGTTCTTCATACGTACAAACGGCGAATAGATTTCCCCCATATTATGAATTTCGGTGTTTTTTTAAGAAACGTCAAGGGCTAAATAGCAATAATCGCCAGATTTCAGAGTCAATGCGTATGGCGTACCTTCGGTTCTTTAGCCGCTCTTTATCGATTATATCTGTCATATCTTGCTCCGGAATTCAAAGCGAATTGAAGGCTGAAGCCATATATGCTATGATGGACCTGGTATTTGAATGGGACCCGGAGAAAGAACGGGAAAACGTCAAAGAGCATGGTGTCTACTTTGATGCGGCTGTACAGGCATTTTATGACTATAACCGCAAGGAGCGCCATGACGACGATTCAAGCGATGATGAAGACCGCTGGCAAACTATGGGCTTTTTTAAAAAGGTGCTTTTTGTGGTTTATACGGAACGGGGAGATAACGGTATCCGAATAATATCGGCTCGACTTGCGGAACCTTTTGAACGGAGGATATATCATGACGATGGTGAGACACAGGGCTGGCTCAGAGTTAACCCCTGAAAGATTGGCGGAGATAGAAGTGGAACTGGAGGAGGCATCCAAGCGGCCCTATACTTATGACCCTGATTGCCCCTTGCTTTCGCTGGAGCCAAGGAAGCTCTCCGATTATTCACCTGAGAAGATAGAGCGGTTAAAAGCGGCACAGAAAAGGCACGCCGCTTTTGATCCGGGGTGTGAAAAGCTAACCCTGGAAGAGTTTATAAACTGGCATCCGGTCGGCGGCATATCATGGGAAGAGCGCGCCAGGCGCATGGAAGCGGCGGGCATTACAGACCCGGAAAAACCTGTTACTGCGGTTTCGGATTCCACGGCTGCGCTTAATAGCAGTACACCGTGATTTATCATTCTGGACAGGTGAAGGGCAAAAAAATATAATTAATATATGAGTAAGGCGATAAAAGAAACAAACGCCACAAATCGAAGACCGAAACTGTCAAAATACTTATTTTGGGATACAAATTTACAGAAACTTGATTTTGAAACCCGCGCTTCCTTTGTTCTGGAACGGGTATTCACAATGGGAATGCAGGAGGACGAATGGAAAGCATTAGCATATTACGGAAAAGAGCGAATCAAAAAAGAGGTAATAAAATGCAAATCATTAGATAAAAAAACCATGAATTACTTGAGTGTTTTTTATGATATACCTAAAAAGGACTTCGCATGTTACATGAAGGATGTGTTTCAGAAGGGCTTTTAGCGCTGGTCAGAAAACTGGAAAAAGTAACGGCAAGTCTGGTAAAGAAGACTATCACAGACGCAATACGAAAATATAACGAAACTCAGATAAACAATAACTTTTTTAGGTAGCTCTTTTCTTTATAAACCTTTTGAACCGAAGGTAGAGTCTCACAACACTTCCTTCAAAATCCCCAGCCCCTGTTCAATTTCGCTGTCGCTTACAATATAGGGCGGAAGGAAACGCAGGGTTTGCTTGCCGGCGCCAAGAAGGAGAAGCCCAGAGTCAGCGGTTTGCGCCCTTGTGATTAGCGCTTCCAGAATTGGCCAGGATTCGATGGTGAGGTCAACGCCAAGCATCATGCCTACGCCCCGGATGGCGGTTATTTTGGGATGGTTCCAGGAGGCGATAGCATCTTTTATCTTCCGCCCCTTTCGTGCGATTTCCTTCATAAAGCCGCCTTTCGTTACGGTTTCCAGAACCACCATGCCAGCGGCGGCGGCGATGGGGTTTCCGCCGAAAGTCGAGCCGTGATCGCCAGTCTGAAGCACGTCCGCCGCCTTCTCGCCGGCAAGGAAGGCCCCGGAAGGGATGCCCCCGGAAAGGCCTTTGGCAAGGGTTACCACATCGGGCTTTACCCCGTAGCCTTCACAGGCAAGGAAATTGCCGGTCCTGCCTATGCCCGACTGCACCTCGTCGAACATGAGGAGGATGTCCCGCTCGGCGCAGAGCTTAACTGCCGCTGCGATGTATTCCGCCGTCTGCGGCCAGATGCCGCTTTCGCCCTGAATCGCTTCAAGCAAAAATCCGGCTGTAGTCTTTGCATCCAGGGCTTTTTCCAGCGCGTCGATGTCTCCGCCCGGCACATACACAAAGCCCTCGGTAAAGGGGCCGAAATGCTTGTGGAAATCATCCTGGCCGGTAGCTGCAAGGGTGGTTATCGTCCTGCCGTGAAAACTGCCCCGCAGCGTAACGATTGTATGCCTGCCGGGGCCGTACTTTGCCAGCGAATATTTTCTGGCTACCTTGCAGGCCCCTTCGTTTGCTTCTGCGCCTGAATTGGCGAGGAAGACCTTCTTCATCCCCGCACCCGCACAGGCCGCGACAAGCTTTTCGGCGAAAGCCGCGGTTGTGTCGCTCAGGAAATAGTTGCAGGTGTGGTTGAGCTTTGCGGCCTGATCCGAGATCGCCTTGACCAGCGGCGGATAGGCGTGCCCCAGGCAATTAACCGCGATGCCGGAAGTAAAGTCCAGGTATTTTTTCCCGTTGATATCCGTAACCCAGGCCCCCTCCCCCTTCGCGAGGATCACAGGCAACCTATGGTATGTATTCATAAACGCGTCATTCATTAGCGCTCTCCCCTTTGTTATTTGTTATTTGTTATTCGATCATTGTTCCCATGCCTTCGTCGGTAAAAAGCTCGACCAGAAGGGCATGCGGCAAGCGTCCGTCTATTATGTAGCTCCTCTTGACGCCACCGTCCATCGCCAGGAGGCAGCAGTCAACCTTAGGGATCATGCCCTTGCTCACTATGCCGTTTCGTTTAAGCGCTTCCAGTTCAGATCGGTTAACCTGCCTGATAAGAGAAGCCGGATCCTGGACATCGCGAAGTATGCCCTGAACGTCAGTCATAAGCATGAGCTTTTCCGCCTTAAGAGCGCCGGCGATTTTCGCGGCGGCTGTGTCCGCGTTGATGTTAAGCGAGCAGCCCTCGTCTTCGCCGAGGCCGTACGCCACGGAAGATACCACCGGAATGATCCCGTCGTCCAGCGCGGAGTTGAGGATCGTGGCGTCCACGGTTTCCACATCGCCGACAAGGCCGAGGTCTTCCCCGCTTTTACGGCGGCGTGCCTGGAGCAGCGCGCCGTCGATGCCGCAGAGGCCTACCGCCCTGCCCCCTGCGTGCTGGATTAAGGAGCAGATGTCCTTGTTCAGCTTGCCGCAGAGAACCATCTGGACGATCTCCATGGTTTCCCCATCGGTGTAACGAAGGCCGTTGATAAAGCGGCTTTCCTTCCCGGTTTTTTTCAGCATAGCGTCAATCTCGGGGCCGCCGCCGTGAACCAGCACGGTACGGATCCCAACGCAGGCCATTAGGATAATGTCCTGAATGACAGCGGCTTTAAGCTCCTCGTTGATCATCGCGTTGCCGCCGTATTTAACCACAACGATCTTGCCCCGGAATTGCTGGATATACGGCAGGGCGTGGATAAGGATCTCGGCTACATCGGCGCTTGGATATTTCTGTTCTCTTCCGTTCATGTTAAATTTCCCTATTAGACTGTTACATCTTAAACTTTACAAACATTATTACCGAATTTCCTCTCGCCAAGGCGCAAAGGCGCAGAGTTCCTCTTCGATAAATTCTTGTTTTACAAGATATATTAAATTCAAAATAATAAAAATCTTGAAAGTATAACGATAAAATAACAAACAACAACTTTGCGTCTTTGCGAGAACTCTTTTTGTAAACATATAAGTGTTTCATAGTACTAGGAGCGGTAATCCCCGTTTATCTTGACATAATCGTAAGTTAAATCGCAGCCCCAGGCCGTCGCGCTGCCTGAGCCATTCCCGGCTTTTATGCGGATTTCGATCTCCTCGCGCTTGAGTATCCTTTTGGCATCTTCTTCGGAGAACGGCAGAGTAGCGCCACCCCGGCATACGGCGACTTCTTCGCCTTCGCTCGCAAAGCTCACATCGACTTCGCCGGGGTTAAAGTCCGCGCCGGAGTAGCCCATCGCGCAGAGGATGCGCCCCCAGTTTGCGTCCGCGCCGAAACAGGCGGCCTTTACCAGGCTGGAAGAAACCACGGACTTGGCGAGGGTTTCGGCGCTTTCTTCGTCCTTTGCCCCAAAAACGGTGACTGACACCAGCTTTGTCGCGCCTTCGCCGTCCCTTGCCAGCTTGCGGGCAAGGTCTGCGCAGAAGCCTTCCAGCTCCTGGGAGAAAATCTCATAACCAGGCGTCCGGGCTTCTATCGGGGCGTTCCCCGCCTCGCCGTTTGCCATGACGATTACCATATCGTTGGTCGAGGTGTCGCCGTCCACTGAAACGCGGTTAAAGGAGCGGCGCACCGCGCTGCGTAGGCTTGAGTCAAGGGCTTCTTTTGAAATCGCTGCGTCAGTGGTGATAAAGCAGAGCATGGTTGCCATGTTGGGGTGTATCATCCCCGACCCCTTTATCATCCCGCCGATTTTTACGCTCTTGCCGCCTATTTCGACCTCAATTGCCCCGTCTTTTTTGCGAATATCCGTGGTCATGATCGCTTCAAGGGCCGTTAAATGGCCTTCTTCATCGCCCTTTAGGGAATTGCGAAGGGCTTCCATGCTGCTTTCGATTGGCTCTATCGGAAGGGGCACGCCGATAACCCCGGTGGAAGCGACCGCCACTTCTTTGGGGCTTATCCCAAAAAGGCCGGAAGCAAGGCTCGCCATTTTATGGGCGGCCGCAAGGCCGCCCTCGCCTGTGCAGGCATTTGCGTTCCCCGAATTGGCAATCACCGCGCGGAGGACGCCTCCGGAGACATGCTCCTGGCTTACCAAAACGCAGGCGGCTTTTACTTTGTTGGCTGTAAACATCGCCGCTGCTGTGCATGGCTTTTCCGAATAAATCAAAGCCAGATCGAGCTTTTTTGATTTTGCCCTGATGCCGCAGTGGACGCCGCCGGCGGCAAAGCCTTTCGGAGCGCAGACCCCCCCGTTTATTTTCTTAACATTGATGATGCCCATAAAATCTCCTCAAAATAGAGCCGGAATTGTTTCAAGGCCTTCGGTTTCGTCAAAGCCCATTACTATGTTCATGTTTTGGACTGCCTGACCTGCCGCGCCTTTAACCATGTTGTCGATTGCGGTAATAACGATGAGTGTGGCCCCTCCCTGATCCATATTGACAGAAATATCGCAGAAGTTCGACTGCCTGACATGCCCGGTGGAAGCCATTACACCCTTTGGAAGGATGCGCACGAAAGGCTCATCTTTGTAATATTCCTCGTAAAGCTCCCTTACTTCATCGGTTTTGTCTTCTATTTCCTTTGAAGGCGGGCGGGGCGAGGAAGCCGGATCGAATTGCGCCTGAGCCTGCCATTCCTTTGCAAGCGGGATGTAAATCGTGCTGAGTATGCCCCGGTTCATGGGCGCAAGGTGCGGCGTGAAGATGAGCTTCGGCATGGGGCCGCCGAAAATGGCTGACATCTTGTGCATATTCCTGGTTATTTCAGGAATGTGCCGGTGGGCGCCTACCTTATAAGGGGAAATCGAGTCTGAACATTCCGGGAAGTGAAAAGACCGCTGTGGCTCGCGCCCGCCGCCGGTTATCCCCGAGGCGGAGTCCACGATGATAGTCCCGCCTTCGGCTAGCCCCATCATCAAAGCGGGAAGCATCCCCAGGGAAGCCCCCGTAGGGTAACAGCCGGGATTGCCGATAATGACCGGCCCGGTGCCGGCAAGAGTTTTTATCTGCTCCCTGTTCATTTCCGGAAGGCCGTAAACCGAACGTTTCCGCAGTTCCGGGTATACATAGCCCTTGCCGTACCACGCTTTAAAAGCCTCTTCATCGTCGTCAAAGCGGAAATCCGCTGAAAGGTCAATGAAGGGTACGTTCTTCTCAATGCAGGCTTTCGCGTAAGCCTCCCCGACCCCGTGGGGCAGGGCCGCAAAAACCACGTCCGACTCCCCTACAACTTCTTCCGGTTTTCGGAGGGAGCAGGGTATTTTCTTTAAAAAATTAGGGTAAACACTGTCTATACGGCCGCCTTCAAGGCTTACCGATCCCAACGAAAGGGAGTTTACCTTTTTATGCCCCGCCAGGAGCCTGACCAATTCCGCGCCTGCATAGCCTGCCGCGCCAATAACGCCTGCAACCATTCCATTGCCTCCGCCTTAATTTTGCATAAATATTTAATAATGTCAACTAAAAAGCCAATTTTTTGCATATTTATGCATAAAGATCAAAAAATAAAATCAGCCATAGCCGGTTTATATATCTTGCCTTTTACACTCCAGCATGGTATAGAAATTCAATGAAACTGAAGCATATAGCACTTGCAGCCCTCTTAATAACGACAATAACGGCTGTTTCCTGCGTTTCCACAGGGCCCGTTGAAATACCTGACGGACTTACAGCGGCGGAGCTGATACAGCGCGGCCAGGAGGCTTCTGACAGGAACCGGTATGAAGTTTCCCTTCAGTATTACGAAGCCGTGGTTGAAAGGTTTCCCTTTGATATTGACAACGTTATTGCTGCGGAATACGAGATCGCGTTCATCCATTACAAGCAGAAGAACTACGAGCTGTCAAAAACGGAATTTAACGCTCTGCTGGAACGCTACAATACGCCAGACCAGGAGCTGCTCCCCGCCCAATATAAAATATTATCCAACATTGTTCTTGGAAAGATAGCGGAAATAGAAGCCGCCCGTAAAAAAAGGGACAAGTGATAACATCACAATGAGTTCAGGATGTTGGTTAAGCAAGCCTACTGGGGCAAAAGGATCGCGCTTAGTTTAAGATCGTTCAGGGCGATTTTTTCAAATGCCATTTCCCGTGATATTTCCCCCCTCTGCTCGGGATGGGGGGCCGCGTCACCCGCAAGGATTAGCAGCCTGCTTTCCGCTGCCCAGGGGAACTTATCCGCCCCGTCGTACAGGGCCTCGTAGACAGCTTCGGGAATGTCCCCGCCGCCCCATGTTACGATAGTGTTCAGGTATCGCTGAAAGTAGCCGAAATCTTTCGTAAACGGGATGATTTTGGTTACGTAAGCGTCGGGAGGGTAATCCCTGTACAGCACCATACCTATGCGCCATACGGAAAAGCCTGACAGGGCCTTTCGTATCATGGGAATCAGCATTTTGCGGACGGCATCGATGTACCTGCCCATGCTGCCCGTAGTGTCCAGGCAGATGACTATGTCAATGCTCTCGCCTTCCTCCCTTTTTATCAGGTCTTCGATTATGCCGATAAAATTCGAAGGATCGGTGGCATAGATGAAATCCCCGCTTGCCTGCCTGGCGATTTCTACAAAAGCCCCTTCGGCTTCTTCAATTTGTTCTTCCTGTTCTTCCTCAGACTCATCATCCAGCCTCTGGACGCCCTGAAGCACAAAAGGGTTATCGGCAAACCTGCCCCTGTAGTCCGCATAAGGGAGGCTAAAGGTCCTGACGTTAATGTAGGTTCCGTTGGTCATCAGGACTTCCCCGTGGCGGGTATATTCATATCCATAGCTGACTACCCAGGGGACAAAAATATGGAACGCCTCCCCCAGCTCGGGGTGCTGCTCCGTAGCGGAGGCTATGAGGGAAAAAATCCTGCTCTCGCGCGGGATCGGTACGCCGTCCAGAATCCGTATCTCGTCGCCGTTCACCGGGTTCCATTCAGGGGCGCGGTAGGCGAAATTGTCCGCCATCATGCGAGGGTCGCGGGTCGATTCGGTGAGCAGCACCGAAGAAACGCCGCTTTTTTTCCTGATAAAAAGGTGAAAGCCGTTTTCGCCGCGCTGCTCAAAACGAAAATCTTCAGGCACAAGCAACAGCTCCTGCCCCAGAAGGCCGGCTTCCGCCATGAGAAAAACACAATAAAAAAAGAACAATTTCTTTTTCATTGCTTTAAATAATATCGGAAGCTTTATTGCTCCGTACCCTTTATTCCTTGCATTTTATGTTATATAATGAAGCAATGAGATCACCAAAAGAACAATCGCTGGACGCGAAGATTATAGAGACGCTGCAGGCTTTGAGCGTTTCCGCAAAAGTTCTGGAAGCGGCCAACATGATTGGCCCGGATGAGGAAATACAGGCTGTGCAGGAGTACGCCAACAACGTATCTATAGTGCGCCTGGGATACAACGATCACGGGCCGGTGCATATGCGTACTGTTTTACTGAACGCGATCATCATGCTGGGCTTTTTAAGGGATGCCGGCATAAAGACCAGCCTGGAAAATGAGTGCATCGGGGACTTTGACGACAGCCTTATCGCGGTAATATACGGATCCATGCTGCACGATTTGGGCATGAGCCTGGGCCGTCAGGAACATGAAATTTTCAGCATACATTTGGCTTATCCGATAATTGACAAACACCTGTCGCTGCTTTACAAAGACAGTTTGCAAAAGAAAGTGATGACCCGCTCCCTTGCCCTTGAATGTGTTGCCGGCCACATGGGAAACCGGCCTGTTTATTCCCTCGAGGCAGGCATCGTGCAGGTCGCCGACGGCTGCGACATGACCAAGGGCCGCGCCAGAATCTCCATGTCCCTGACCCATAACCCCAGATCGGGCAGCATACACCAGTTTTCGGCGAATTCAATTGAAAGGGTCCGCCTTGAAAGGGGCAAGGAAAAACCAATACATATTGAAGTTCTAATGTCCAGCGAAGTCGGCCTTTTTCAGGTAGAGGAAGTCCTCCTGACCAAAATAGCCAACAGCACCGCCAAGCCTTACATCGAGCTGTACGCCCACGTGGAGGGCGAAGAGGCCAAAAGGTATTTATAGGGCTGGTTTATTCCGTTGCCGCGTATAAAAAACGCGGAGGCAAACGCCTCCGCGCAAAACATTCCGAAAAACCCGTTAACAAGCAACTGAGCGCTTCATTATGGTGATGTTATTGGAAATGGTGATGGTGTTGACGCTGAGTTTATCCACAATGTTCCATTTGGGTCAGTGTTATTCGTAGGCGCAATTAAAGCACCGCCTGTTGAACCTTTTCTGATATAACTACCATTCACACCGGCAGCGGTATCTGCCAGTATTAATGACCCTGTAGTCAGGATGACATTAGCGTTCAACCCCATTATATCTAAGCGAGCCCCCCCCGTTCCAGAAGAATTCTTTATATAAAGTGCCGACATCTTATTGCTATTGCCGCCTATCGTCAGCGTACTCTCGCTTTCCAGAATAAACGGAGATCTGAGCGTAACCATCGTATAAGCGGTATTATCACTAGGTTGCCCCATCACCGTCGCTTTGCCTGAGAGATTCATTTGTACAAAACCATTATCCTTCCGGATATTAATGCCGCCATCAGTAACTATAAAATCGGAGCCACTTGAACCAGTAGTAATCGTGCTAATATTATTTATTGTTTTCTTTTTTGAGTTGTTTGTTCCTATAAATGGATGATAAATTGTTTCTCCACTAGCATTGCCACTGACAAGAAATAACTCACCGCCTGGCTTAACATTTATAAGTCCGGAAAAAGAGGATAAGCTACTACTACTGAAATCAGGAAGATTCATTTTCCCGCTTGCAGTACTGCTGCCATCAATAGTTATTCTCCCTTGCCCGCTAAGAATCCCATCAGCCGTACCAGTATCATTGACAGTTTTATCAGCGGAAATATTAAATATCCCTCCGCTTGCCACAACCAAAATACCGTCAGTTTTTAATGTGTTGTCGCCTGCAATTTCAAACGTGCCTTCGACAGTTACTGTTTTATTGTCAGGAATAGTAAATGTCGCGGGAGTACCATTAGTACCCGTAACTTTAATTATTGTTTTAGGCGGTATCAAGAAATCATCCCGTGCTCTAACGTTGGCTATTATGGTAAAAGTAGTACCAGAGGAATCCTTAATATACAAACTTCCCTCATTATCAGGGCCAAGATTATTGGTAATATCTCCGGGAGGGGTATTTCCACTGGTTACTGTAACTTTGGCACTTTTGCTTTTCGCTAAAGCTCCGGTAGTGTTGGCGATACAAACGTAATAATAACGTTCATCTACGGAAGCTGTTGGCGGGTTGTAGGAGGACCCTGTAGCATTTGCTATTGCTGTCCCGGAACTAGCCGAAGCTCCGCCATACCACTGATACGAACGAACCCCGCCAGTGTCCTCTGCCAATGTAACTGAAAGGGTTACTGCGACGTTTATAGCCACTGTAGCATCCATAGGATCAGCAGTAATCGTCAATGGAATGATGCCGCTTTTCGTGTCAAATAAAATTTTGTCTGTGCCTGTGCCATAAGGTATTCCTTCGGAAAAATTCAAGCTACTGCTGCTGCCGCTGCCGGTCATGGCTGCTGCAAATGTCTTATTTCCGGTTGTCGAGTTCGAAGTGAATGTTATGAGATTACCGCTCACCGTAATATTGCCTTCGGAGACCGGAACTGTACTACTCCCCTGCAATATTTTATAAGTGTCGCCTGACATGGGAGACATTAAAGCCGCTTTGGTTCTTTTTGTACTGAATATAGTCTCTATAACAGAGCCGTCCCTGGCTGTTACCTTGACACTAAGGTCGGCGAGTGGCTCCTCATCCCCACCGCCACCGCCACCTCCACCGTCACCGCCGCCTCCGCCTGGATTTCCGGGAAAGTCAAAAAAATCGCAAGAGGTAAAGGCCAGCGCGAAAGCCAGTATTATTGCTATAAATCCGAACATATATTGCTTTTTCATGGAGTTCTCCTTCGCACGTCTGGCGCTATTGTTTGGCGTCTCCGTTAAGGGAAACGCCTGAATGCTATGGACCTGTATAACCTGTTGCTGTAGATCCAGTCCCATTCCATGGAAACCAGGCATTTGCATCGGTGGGGGGTCCGTTTTTCCATTCCGGACTCCACAGCTTATATTCTATAAAATTATCAAAAGGTTTGAACGTCAAATAGGTTGAAACACTGGCTGGATCAATAGGAAAATCAGTACTGCCGGTAAAATTATGTGGATAAAAGGCAGGAATATTATCACTATTACTGTCAAATACTTTGCCATAAATACTATTGAAATAACCGCCAAACCATTGCACTATCGCGTTTTTATTGGTAATCTGGATTCGGTTGTTGTTTGTCAATACTCCTTTATTAATGCCTCTCTTAATGCCATATATTCGACCAGTGGAAGTGCTATCAGTATCAGCAGTACTAGGGCCAGTAAGACTACTGCCACTAGTGTCTTCAATTGAAGAGAAATCTTCGCCTGTTACCAGAACCGTTGTACGCAAATTAACTGCCTCTGAGTTGCCTATTGCTAAAAAACCGCTTGCGGTTACGGTAAACGGGTAAGTAAGCCAAACCTCAAACCTGTACGGTGGCTTCCGGTCATCTTCGTCGTATATTCCATGATTATCATCAAGAATTAAGCGCCCCAACGCAGTAGCATTTCCTGATAGTTCCAACGCGGGGACATTACCGCCGCTAATCCTGATTACAATCTTGCTGTTGGTATCAGAAGGAGTCATCACAAAGTCGGCGCCGACCGGAGCCCCCTGCGTCGCGGTGCTTAAAACGCCTATCAATGGATGCAGATCATAATTGCCTTTTGGATCGGAGGTAACAAGGATGAGCTCGCCGCCCGGTTTAACTTCAATTACCCCGGTAATATATTTAACATCAAACTGGTATGGGTCAGGCATCTGAAGCCTTCCGCCATTTTCGACAGACATTTTTCCTCTCAGTTTAAAATTCGCGTCTTCACGCCCAGTATAATAAGGAGGATATAGATGTTTATATTTGAAGTATGCCACATTTTCGGCAGTTTTATGACCTTCAAGCGCCAATAGCCCCCCCTTTAGTATTGTTACGTCTCCGGCTATATCCAGTGTCGCGCCATCATAAACAATCAGCTTTCCATTAATGGTCGAGGCGGAGCCAGAGCTTTCTTCTCCTTCAACAACCAGCGTGCCTGATGAGCCTTTGAGGGTTACGCCTCTGCCTTCGGAAACCACTATCCCGCCTTTAACGGTAACTCTTGTATTGGTATTGGTATTGGCAGTGCCGATAGTAAATGGATTATTATCCCTGGCATTAAATACCAGCGTTACACTGTTAGATATAGTGATGTCATTTAACACAGTAATATCGCCATTTACATAAACAATATTACCGACAGCTGTGGCATTTGTGCCCCAGGCCCTGGCGATAGCATATGCTTCGGAATTGCCCCCGTTGCTTCCGTTGTTGAGCTTGAACCCTGCAATAGGCGTACCGGGTATTATTCCATCAGGAGGAAAAGACAGTACCTTCCCTCCGCCGTAGGTCCCTGTGAATGGAATGTTTCCGTTAGCGGGACTGAATAAAATGGTCGTTCCGCTCACCGTAATGCTGCCACTGGAGACCACTTGACCGTCATATTTTATTTCATATGCATCACCGTTCTGGGGAATCAATTGAACCACCGCTTTTTGCGTGGTTTGGGCGGTTTGGACAGGCCTGCTGAACGTAATTATAACATCTTTATCTTTTGCGTCTTTTCCATTTATAACAAGGTTTTCAATGGTATCCTGTTCGTCATCGGGACATTCAACAGGCGCGATTAAATCGCAGACATTAAAGACCAGGGCTGCCATAATTATCGTAACAGCAACGAACAAGTGCCGTTTTCTCATAAAATCCCCTTCATACGTTTGCCTTTAAACCAAATTCAGGCAAATACAGCATAAATACAACGCTGCACCTACAAATATAGTACAAATCCTGCCAAAAGTCCACGCAAGCGCAACTCCGCGCATAAAAATCAGGGCGGATAAAACACCCCTTATACGGTATCGGCCTATTTTAGCAGAAACTTTAGGTTTTTTTTGCAGAAGCCCGTAATGATATTTTTATTGGTTCTTGCTGATTCGTGGCAATAATAAAATTCCAGTATATCTGTCATATTCTTATCCGGATTTAAAAGCGTATTGCAGGCTGGTGCCATATATATCTGGAATAATTGACCCGGAAAGATAACCTGTTGCTGCGGTTTCGGAAAAATAAAATCGCTGTCGACTTATCCGAGCTATTCTTTACTTTTTAGCTTACTATTAGCCCCAGGAATTCACGCTTACCAGGCAGTACCTTTTCTTCCCCGCGCGCAGTATAAGTTCCCCTTCGCCGTCCAGGCGATCCGCGCCGATTAGGGTGCCAACATCGCCCACCGCTGAAAGCTCACTGACAGATGCCTTACCGGGTGCGGAGACAAATGCCCCGCCCTGCTCGACAAGGCGGCGGGCTTCGCTTTTGGTGGGTGCAAGTCCGGCATCGCAGAACAGATCGACAACATTGTAGCCCGCCTCGAATTTCGCCCTGGAAAGTTTCGCCTGGGGCATGGCGGATTTGTCCCCCTCGCCCCCAAAAGCGGCCTTTGCCCCGGACATCGCCTTGTCCGCTTCTTCCTTCCCGTGGATGAGCGCTGTAATTTCCCAGGCAAGGCGCTCCTTGCCTTCGTTGGGGTTTTTGCCTGCCGCAGTGATCTTGTCAATCTCACCCACCGGCAGAAAAGTGAACATCAATAAAAAACGCCGTATGTCCGCGTCCTGGATATTCCGCCAATACTGGAAAAACTCATAGGGAGTTGTCAGGGAAGGGTCAAGGAAGAGCGCGCCTTTTTCGGTCTTGCCCATTTTGCTGCCGTCGGCGTTGCTCACCAGCGGGAAAGTCAGCGCGTACGCGTCGGCCCTCTCCACCCTCCTAATCAGGTCCACCCCCGCCACAATATTTCCCCATTGGTCGTCGCCCCCAATCTGAAGGCGGCAGCCATAACGCCGGTATAGCTCAAGAAAATCATAGCTCTGAAGGAGCTGGTAGTTAAACTCAATGAAGGACAGCCCGGTTTCCAGCCGTATTTTGTAGGCTTCAAAAGTAAGCATCCGGTTCACTGAAAAATGCACTCCGATTTCCCGCAGAAAGTCGATGTAATTCAGGTCCGCAAGCCAGTCCTTGTTGTTGGCGGTTATCGCCCTGTCCCCGTCAAAGCCGATAAATTTATTAATCTGGGAGCGAATTGACGCGGCGTTTTGATCGAGCTGCTCGTAACTCAGCATCTTGCGGGTTTCGGTCTTGCCGGAAGGATCGCCAATTCTGGCGGTACCCGCACCCATCAGGGCAATCCCCTTATGCCCCGCGTCAATCAGGTGGCGAAACGCGAAAAACGGAACCATATGCCCGATGTGGACGCTCGGCCCTGTTGGATCAACCCCTATATAAAAAGTAACCGGCTCCCTGTTCATCAGGCTGGAAAGCTCCTTTTCATCGCTGCACTGGGTAAAGAGTCCGCGTACTTTCAAATTTTCTAGTGCGTCGTTCATAATAGCGCCATGTTAAACTAATTTTTTTGCTTTGCCAAGCATTCGGATTGTTTTAAATCGCCCTAGAAAGCTAACCTGAAATAATTAAACGATTTGGGTTCCAACGTAAGCTCCGGTTTTTCAGCCGCAGTTCCCGGGCAGTCCATTAACCGGGGTTTTACTCTTTCCGGATTTTCCAGCGTGTTGCTTGCCGAAAGCTCCCCGGATAAAACCTGGTGTTCTTTCAGCGTTGCCTTTCCAAAGGAGCGCAAATCCAGTTCCATGTGCTGTTTCTCGCCGGAAATATTAGAGCAGATAAAATTTATTTCCTGTTTCTGCTCGTTCAGAACAGCGGCGCATGGAATTGCCGATACTTCGCCGTAGGATTTGCTTTCCAGAAGGGGCGTTTTGCCGACTATGCGGAGGACCGTTCCCAGGCAGTTATTTGCCGCCATCGCGAAAGGGTAAAACGTTGTCTGCCTGATTGCCTTGCCGCCTTTTTCCGTAAAAATGGGCGCAATTACATTAACCATCTGCGCAAGGCAGGCGATGCGTACCCTGTCGGCGTTGTTTATCAGCGTGCAGAGAAGGCCTCCGAAAGCCAGCGCATCAAGCAGCGTGTAATTGTCTTCGAGAATGTGTGGGGCAAATTCCCACTCTTTGAGTTTTGTCTTTGCCTGATACCAGATATTCCACTCGTCAAAAGAAAGTATCATGGTTTTCTGGGAGCGTTTCAGCGCCTTGACGTAATCCGCCGTCGCCGCGATGGATCTTATAAACTCATTCATTTCCTGATATGAAGCGAGAAAATCAATTTCATCCCCAAGGTTTTCGTAGTAGCGGTGCAATGAAATATAATCTACATTGTCATAAACATATTCAAGCACAACGCGATCCCATTCGGGGTAGGTAGGCATTTTAGAGCTGGCGCTGCCGCATATGCATAGCTCGATACTCGGATCAACCCACTTCATTATTTTTGAAGCTTCAAGCGCTTTCTTTCCGTAATCGTGCGCGTCAAGGTGGCAAATCTGCCAGGGGCCGTCCATCTCATTTCCTACGCACCAGAGTTTTATGCCGTGAGGTTCCTTGTGCCCATTTTGTTTCCTTAAATCCGAATAATAGGTGCCGCCGGGGAAATTGGCGTATTCCACCACATAGCCCGCGTCTTGAGGGCTGCCGGTTCCCATATTAACCGCGTACATGACTTCGCTGCCCACGGACTTCGCATAGTCGCAGAATTCATCAATGCCGATTTCATTCGGCTCGATGGAAAACCACGCGTAGTCAAGGCGTTTTGGGCGTGAACTGCGCGGCCCGATTCCGTCAAGCCAGTTATAGCCTGAAACAAAATTCCCGCCGGGATACCGTAGTGCGCCAAAGTTCAGTTCGCGGACCAAAGCGCGCACATCCTCCCGAAACCCGTCTTTGTCCGCCATCGGATGCCCCGGCTCGTAGATGCCCTCATAAACACATCTCCCCAGGTGCTCTACAAATGTTGAATAGAGCCGCTTTCCCAGAGAGGCGATAGTGTAATCCTTGTCCAAAAGCAGTTTTGTTTTATTCACCGTAGATACCCCTCTTACTCAATTCCATCACCCTTTTATCGATCCGACAGTCAGGCCCTCTATAAAATATTTCTGAAAGAATAAAAACAATATTAAAATGGGCACCACGGAAAAAACAGAACCCGCTGACAACAGATCAAAATTGTTTTCGTAGGGCGTCAACAGGGTATTTAAACCGATTGGCAGGGTGAATTTATTCTGATCCCGATAAACAAGCAGGGGCCAGAGCATACTGTTCCACGAACCCATAGCCGAAAGAATTCCCATTGCCGCAAAAGCCGGCTTGGTAAGGGGCAGCATAATGGAAAAACATATGCGGTATTCGTTTGCCCCGTCTATACGGCCGGAGTCAAGCAGCTCCCTGGGAAGGGTAATCATATATTGCCGAAAGAAAAAGATAGTTCCCGACGCGCAAAGGCCGGGTAAAACAACGCCCCATATGGTGTTTACCAGCCCCAAATTGATAATTTCGACATAAAGGGGCAGCATGAGAATTTCAAAAGGAACCATCATCGTGCCAATAACCAAAAAGAAAAGTAAGGAACGCAATTTGAAATAATACATGGAAAGACCGTAGGCTACGAAATAACAAACTACCAGGGTCAAACTTACCTGTACAATGGTAAGAACCATGCTGTTTTTAAACCAAAGAAAAAAACGATTCTTCCCGCTAAACAAAAGTTTATAATTATTCAATGTCATTGCCGCAGGGTCGATTCCGAGGGAAAGCCCGTGCCTCAACAGATCCCGACCGGGCCTGAAAGACGCGATGACATATACAACCATTGGGAATATTACCAGAATCGAAAGTACCGAAAAAAACAACATGGTCACGGTGGTTAGTCCGGCGTTTTGCCTTTTTATGCTGCCGTAATGCAGCGCCTGAGAACTGTATTCTGGTTTCATCTTAGTCTTTCCTTTGCCTTAACGTACCGTTTAATGTAAGCTGAGTTATGTTTACTGCAAGGGCGAGTATCAACAGTACGAGGCCGATTGCCGATGCATAACCAAACTGAGCCCGCTCAATGCCCCGGCGGTACAAATAACCCACAATGGTCAGGGCAATATTGCGTGGTCCGCCGTTACCCATTAACATATACACTTCCATGAACAAAGCCAGCCCCGCGTAAACGCTGATTGTAAGCACATAAATTATGGTAGGCCGGAGCATGGGAATGGTAATATACACCATCTTTTGGAACTTGGTTACCCCGTCCATTTCCGCCGATTCGTAAAGACCCGGATCTATCGTTTTTAGGCCCGAAAGAAAATACAGCATATTTACGCCAGTCCAACGCCAGCAGCACACAAGCACAAGGACAAAAAAAGCCGGTCCCTTAGTTCCCAGCCAACGGATGGGAGCGTGCCCCAGAAAAGCGGCAATCTGATTAGCCGCCGAATCGGGCAGTTCGGAAAAAGCCAAACGGAACATAATACCGGAAACAACTACCGACGTAAGCGCCGGCACATACAGAATCGCTTTTATAGCGCCCTTGGCCTTTACATAGTTACTGTCCATTATGATGGCAAAGATCATGGGGATGGGTATTAACAGTACAATGGTTAACACCATATACAAAAAACTGTTGCCGACGGCTTGATAAAAAGCCATATCTTTTAGCAAATTTCTGTAGTTATCCAGCCCCGCCCATGTAATCTGCCCGGGCAGAATATTCTGAAAACTCATTTGAATTGCGCTAAAAAAAGGGTATATCCAAAATACTAAAAAAGACAGCATAAAAGGCAGCACAAACACATAGGGCGCTACCCGCCAATTGTAAATAAATGAACTGAAATTTTGTTTCTTCATAAGTATATTACCAAAAGGGGATTCCTGTAAGGAATCCCCCTATTAATTTAGTTACTGTTGCAGATCGATTTGAGCCTGGGCATTATTTAACGATGTGTCAATATTGCCGAGATCCTGCAGCACTTCTTCCAAAACGTGAGTATTAATCTGTTCCAGTATGACCGGACTAATCGACATGCTTTTAATCATGCCGATTTCATTCTTAATCTGGTTCAATGTATCAAACGGATTCGTCTTGAAATAAGCAACATATTTATTGGAAGGATCATGGGTAATTTTGGTATCCGTCCACACGCTGGTGTTGCAGGGATCAAAACCAAGTTCATTCCAAATCTCGATATTGCCCGTTAAGGACAGCTTTGCCCACGCCATGTATTCGGCGGCAAGAGCTGCGTTAGGCGAGGATTTGCCGACAACTGTACCTGTACCGCCGACGCCCACCGAACGGGGCTGACCGCGGGTGAACACCGGACAGGGGGCGATAGCCCATTTACCCTTCATTTCAGGCATATAATTTGTAAAACGTGACAGGAACCACATCGCTTTGGGGAAAGCAACAACATTGCCGGAAATCAGGTTCTGGAAACCCGCTTCCTGATCGATGTGTCCGCCCGGAGAGATTATAGCGATGCCTTCTCTTAACCAGCTCTGCTGCATTGCCAGCATTTTCCGGATAGAATCAAGTTTGACATTTGCCCTGCCCGCCGCGTTTGTCCAGTCTTCGCCGTGTTCCGCCATGGCAATCTGGAGCCAGTCATGGCCGCCCGTGTCAACGGAGGTGATCGCCTTTCCGGTCTTAGCCTTGTACGCTCTCGCCGCCGCAGTAAAGTCGTCCCAGGTAGTTATAGTCTTGTAATCAATGCCCGCGGCATCCAGCGCTTCGGTGTTATAGTACATAACAAACGCCCCGACATGGGTGGGGAACCCGTAGTTTTTCCCGTCTTTTGAATAAATATCAATGCGCGATTTTACAAGGTCATTCCTGTAGGGGTCGATATATTGGTTCAGCTCCAGAAAGCCTATATTACCCTTTAAGAAATTGGGAAACTGGCTGATCTCTATATCTACCAGATCCGGCATACCCTTTCCCGTTTGAACCGCCATCATCACCTTATCGTGCATTTCGCCGTAGGGCATATTTGTAAAGGTGATATTGAGTGCCTTGTCGGGGTGATCCTTGTTCCACTGTTGCAGCATATTATTGTAAAACGTGGCGTGGAGGTCAACAAAGGTCCACATTTCCAGGTTCCTGCTGCCTTCAGCCTGTTGCTTTTTCTGACAACCGGGCAACAGTGTCATTACCATTACCAACGCCAGAAACCCTAGTAGTAACGAAGTAAATCTTTTCATCCTTTCCTCCAGATAAGTAATGAATTATAACTTGATTATTGCCGTTGAATACGGCTCAAGTTTTATGGTGATTGAATTTCCGTTTACCGGAATTATACTTTCATTGACCTGAACCTCCCTGTCGGTCTGGTTTCCTGAAAGCATTGTTAACGTCGCTTGCACGATATTCGCGTTCGCGTAATTAACTATAATTGTCCTCTCCTGCGCGTACGGATTCACCAGTTTGGTATAGATGAGCCCTTCCGCGCGGTCAATGCTCGAAGCGTGGAACACGACATCTTCCGCCGGTATTTTTTTTGGCGGCAGCGTTTTTGTTCCGGTGTTGGCTGAAAAATATTGCTGTATCCGGTAATTCGGCGTTAAATTGGTAATTTTGCCTGAATCAAACCAGATCATGTCGGGCACCCATTGATACAACAGCTCTCTGGCAAACAGGGGCGCGTAGGAAGCCATTGTTACGATATCGGCATTACGTTCAAGGCCGGTCATATACGAAGCCTCGCAAAGCGCTGTATACCAGGTATTGCCCCTGCTCCTTTCATGAGCAGCGTATTCCCCTACAAATATCTGTACGCCGTTCCGCTGGTACGAATCATAGCGCCGGGTGTTGAGCAGGAACCATGACGGCTCCATGTAGTAATGTTCATCGACAATGGCGTCTTTGTAAGAAGAGTTGATCTGCGACCACGCCTGATTGTTTATATCGCCTGATGCAACCGGCCCTGTGGTTGTGATAATTTTCATGTCAGGATACGCGTTCAGAATAGCCGCCCGAATCGCTTTAAAATTCCGCCAGTATTCTTCCCCCCAGTTTTCATTGCCAACGCCGATCATTTTAAGGTTAAAGGGCGCCGGATGCCCGTTGGCCGCCCGTTTTGCACCCCACACACTCGTGGCGCTGCCGTTGGCATATTCGATTAAATCAAGGTAATCCTGAATCAACTGATTAAATTCAGGGGTACCCGGTTTGTAGTCATCCTGGGAATTGGTGCTGTTTCTGCGAGCCTGACAAAGAATGCCGGCAGAGATTATCGGTACCGGTTCCGCGCCCAAATCCTCGCTTAGCTGAAAGTATTCGTGGAAACCCAGCCCGTAAGACATCATATAGCCCCACAAATTGCTGTTTTCACTGCGCTTTTCCGGCTCCCCAATAGTCTCTTTCCATCTATACGTAGTTTCGTGACGGTAGGCGCCTTCCACGATACAGCCGCCGGGGAAGCGGATGAATCCGGGCTGTAAATCGGCTAATGCCTGCACTAAATCCGCGCGCAAGCCGCCATAAGGCCACTCTTTTTTTCCGTAACCCCAGGTATTGGTCGGCATAAGCGATATAAAATCAAGATCAAAACTGCCCGTTCCCTCACAACGGAGCGAGAATAGGGCCTTGCCGTCGGTCGTTGCTGTAAAAACATAGGGCCCGTATTTCTTCCAGTTGTTTGAATCAAGGGCAACATTTACGGTATTGGCATAGGCTTTTCCGCTTTCGTCTTCCAGCGAACAGGTGATCCTGCCGGAATACCCTCTATTGCGGGCATAAAAATAAAAGTTATATGCCGCGCCGGATATCATCGTCATGTCCGGGACCTGCGTGTATCCCCGGTTGATAATGACGTATGGGCTGCGCTCTACAGTCACCGTAACATATGTTTTATTGGTTTCAAACAGGGGCGATTCCGTTGCCGGGACGGTTTCGCCTTCGCCAAGATTCCCGTAATTGGACACCCAGCCGGCTAAAGTGCGCCTTGTCGGTTTAGCATCGGATGTGATGAATTCAAAGGAACGGTTTTTGACCAATTCCGGGTACATTCCGCCGTCTGCCGCGTAATTAATATCCTCATAGAAAATCCCGTACATGGTATCGGCAATATCGTAGCCTGTTTTTTGCGTATCAAGGTCTATCTTAACTGCACTACTGCAGCCTCCCAGGGAAACGCAGCCTACCGCAATAGCGATAACTATGAGCGGCAGCGACAGACCATATTTCATTCAGTTCTTCTCCTTAATCATAAAGAATTACTATTTTCTAATGGCATAGTACCAACGGCACCAACGCACCATTAATAGTTTCCCAATAAATCATACAATATGCGTTACCATACACGAAATATTATTTTATTATGCCTCTTTCCACTTGTCAAGCTTTCGGATATAAATTAATTTTTTTGATATATAAGATTATTCCAATTAATTATGATATACTATCATAATAATGAAAAATTGTATGTACCAATTAACAGCGTTTGTAATCGTACTGAGTGCAGTTTCATGTACCGTAAATGGGGATAAATATAACGATCCTCCCGCGCCCAAATTTTCTTCGGCGTCGGTACACGATCCTTCGGTGTTTCCTGCCGGCGAAAACGAGTTTTATGTAATCGGCTCCCATCTTGCCACGGCAAAAACCACAGACTTTATGCAGTGGCAGCAGGTAACAAGGGACTGGAATAGCAAGCCCAATATGTATTACCCGGAAGACAACCCAAACCCCGCAGTACAAACAATGCAGGCGCAGATTGATGATGTAATGCGCGGCTCGAAAAACGCGTTGGGGTTCTATGCAGGCGACATACACCGGATGCCTAATGGCAAATTCTTCCATTATTACTGCATCACATCCTCATGGTACTGCAGCGCAATCGGGCTTGCCATCGCGGACAAGGTGGACGGCCCTTATATAACCCAGGGGCTTATTGTCCGTTCCGGCGAAGCCGCCGATGACAGCATGACGCCTGACGGAAAAACCGGGAAATGGCTTGTGTCGCGGCACCCCAACTGCATTGACCCGCAGGCGTTTTTTGACAAGGATAACGCCAATTTCTATATGGTTTACGGTTCATGGAGCGGCGGGATTTTTATTCTTGAGCTTGATCCTGAAACCGGAATGAAAAAAAACCAGTCTGCCATAAATACGGAAAACGGCGGCTATGGGAGGAAATTGATCCAGAATAACCATTCTTCAATTGAAGGCCCATATATAATCTACAGCCCTGAAACGAAATACTATTATATGTTTGTTTCTTACGGTGGGCTGGCAGCGAAAGGCGGCTACAACATGAGGGTTTTCCGCTCGCGTAATCCCTACGGCCCCTATGATGACGCTGCCCATCCCGGCAAAGACATGGGGGTGGATTTAAAAAATTCCGAGCATTACAAATACGGCGTAAAAATAATGGGCGGTTATAAGTTCAGGTATACAATAGGAAAATCACCAACCGATGGTACGGGATATTTGTCGCCGGGGCATAACAGCGTTTACTATAATCAGGCAACAGGCCAATATTTCCTTATCTACCATCAGCGCTTTGATAGGGGCACTGAATACCATGAAATTCGCGTTTGTGAGATGTTTTTAAACGAAGACGGCTGGTTTGTCGCTTCGCCCTTCCGTTATGATGGCAGCACTATCCGTAGCTTTACCAGGGATAGCTTTATAGGCACATGGGACCTCATTAACCATGGAATAGTAATTAATACATCTCCGATTCAGTCTGAGGCGTACCAATTTTCGAAAGACGGTAAAATAACAAGCCCCGAAGACAGTTCGGGAACTTGGGAACTGGGAAGCGACGGCAAGACCGTGAGTATTACAATTGACGGCACATTGTACAAGGGCGTTTTTTTGCGCTGCTATAACGAAGACATAAAGGAATGGGTGCAGGCGTTTACTGCGCTGTCAGAGGACGGCATAGCCCTCTGGGGAGCCGGGCCGCGTTAAGGTAATGCTATTCCGAATACAGCCTTAAAATGATGTCCTGATCGTAATCCCCAAAGCCCTTGCCAAAGATATTTATGCCCCCGGTGTGCTTTGCGTTCTCGGCGATGCCTATACGCACTTTTACCGAATGGTGATCGTATATACACAGGTCTCCAAGATTCACCTCGGATACCTGCCTCCGATCAATGAAAGTCCCCTTTTCGGTTACTTCCCAGGTGGTAAGAATGCCGTATTGGGAACCTTCCAGCTTCCAGAACAAAGGGGTAAATTTGCCCCGCCGGTCGCCGAAGTCCCCGGGAGATGTCCAGACGCCCACTTCCCTTTCGTTTATCCACACCGAAATATCCGAAAGCCACTTTTTATTTGTGCCTGGCACCTCGGAGCTCATTTCCATGGAAAGCTCAAGGCGTTTAATCGTTTTCTTTTCAAGGTACAGCGCGTTGTTGGGGAATTTGTATTCCACATAGCCTTTTTCAAACCACACAAGGGCCGCCTTGATGCGGTCAGGCGAGAAGAAAGTGCCGGGCACATCAAGATAGCCAATTATGCTGTCCCTGTTACAAAGGCCGCATGGGGCTGAAACATCATAGGACGTAAAAAGCCCCACAGGCATTTCCACCTCAATCACGTCGTTCTCGGCAGGGTAATTGGGCGGGTTGAAAGTGATCAGGAATTCCTTGTAGCGGGCGGTACAGACTTTCTGGCCGCCCTTTACCCCGTTCGCGATATGGCTGTCGATAAGCCCTGCCTCTTCCAGAATCAGCAAACTGGTCGTGGCGGTCGATTGGGGAATGCCAAGCTTGCGCGCTATCTCGGTAACGTTCAATTCCTGATTCTGCAAAATTTCAAGAATGCGCACGCGGGTTTCCGAGCCAAAGGCTTTCAGGACTTTGCTGTTCTTTGAAGAATCAATGATTAAGGCGTGATTTTTTTTGTTTTCCATTAATAACTAAAATCCATGTCGTTTATTATATTAGGAAATAAATAACGCTCTGTCTACATTTACGATGATCCCTGATATAATTATATTATGCTGAATATTACTATTTACGATATAGCGAGAGAGGCCGGCGTTTCGCCTTCTACAGTTTCAAGGGTGCTTACAAATAAAACCTGCGTCAGCGAAAAAAAGCGGCAGATAGTCAACAATATTATTAGCAAACACAATTACAAGCCCAGCGCTGCGGCGCGGAGCTTAAGCGGCGGCACAAAAGTTATAGGCCTTATGGCCGCCGATATCAGGAACCCATATTACGCGGCGATGACAATTGAATGTGAGAGGGCAGCCAACGAGCAGGGGTATACCGTTTTGCTCTGCAATATGCTTGACGAACATGCCCTGGAAGACGATCACCTGGAGAAATTCTACGCGCAGCGCGTAGAGGCCATTATCCAGTTGGGCCGGCGGACAGACGATCTTGTTTCCGATCCTGCTTATGTGGAACACATCAGGCACATCAGCCGGACAATTCCTTTTATCACTACCGGAAAACTGGACGGCGTTGACTGTTTCTCCGTCACTTTCAACCACGCGCAGGCGATGAAAATCGTTATGGAATACCTTGTTTCTCTGGGGCACTGTGAAATCGCGTTTATCGGAGGAGAGCAATCGGTACAATCAACCTATATAAAACTGAACCAGTACATTCAATCATTGGAAACGCATAACCTCAAATTCCGTAAAGACTTTTTTCAGGAAGGGCGTTATAACGACGCGGTAGGGTATTCCTCGCTGGAACGCCTGTTGGAGGAAAAAATCAGGCCTACTGCCGTGATCGCGGTAAATGATGTTTGCGCGACAGGCGCGATTACTGCGGCGCAGGATCACGGTTTGTCCGTTCCCGACGATATATCCGTAGCCGGGTTTGACAATACATTTCTGGCGACGCTTATCCGCCCATCCCTGACCACGGTGGATTGCAATTACCCGCTATTCGGCAAGACTCTGGTTGATATCGCGATTCAGGCTGCCCGGAAAGAAAACCCGCCCCATGAAGTCTTTATCGAGCCAAAGCTTATTGTTAGGGAGTCTTGCAGTTCTCCAGCGAAATAACCGCTGGGCTTAGCCCCTCAACAGCAGCAGTAAGGACAACCGGCTCTTTTGTTTCGCTTTCCGCACAAGCTGCAAGCAGCACGTAAACAATCAACCTTCCCCTGCGAAGCCTCCGCCTGTGGGCGTTATATTCGCTGCAATCGGCAAGATCCCCGTTTTCAATGCCAAGGATTGTGCCTTCGCCTTTTAGGGAGACGCTTACGATCTGGCTGGCGCTGGTGCAGAGTCGGCCTACATAGTCAAGCATCCGCGCTTCTATCTGGGCAATACGGTATTTTCCTGTCGGGGCGCTTTCCGCATCATTGGCTGTGCTTTTCCATTCGCTTAACTGCAAGCGCACCGGAGCCGATGTGGATTCAATGGCATCGCGCATGCCGGCGCTTGATGCTTCCAGAATCCCCCGTTCAAAAGGAAGAAGCCAGCTGATGTAGCCGTATTCATCAACCAGCGTCCCCGTTCCCCGGCTTTTGCCATTACAAAAAAGCTCCGCCTGCGGAAGGTTCGTGTAGCACACGACCTGCACCGGCTGCCCAGGCGTGTAATCCCACGAGCGGAATAAATTCCACGGATGGGTTTCGCCTTCAATGCCTTTCTCATTTAGGCAGGGGCAGCTCGCAAGGTACATGAAAAGTTTACCGCCCCAAAGCGCTTTCCGCCTGAAATATGCGGCCTTCTCATTTCCGGCGCAATCCAGCAATCCCGCTTCAGAGCCGCGTATAGGCCAGCCGTGGGCTTCCCCAAGGAAGTCGATGCCAGTCCATAAAAACTGGGCGCTGATGTACTCGTTGTCCTCTACCACTTTCCAGGCCGAAACGCTGTGCCTGTTCTCGCTGCCCAAAATCGGAAGCCTGGGGAACCGGCGGTGATCCGCTTCGTACAGATGCTCTTTGTAGTTATAGCCGACAAGGTCAAGCGTATCAAAAATCCCAAGCTGGGACGAAAGCTCAGGAAAGGCTGCCGCAAATATAACAGGCCTTGTGGGATCGATTTTTTTTATGATGCCAGTCAATTCCGAGGCAATTACAGCAAGGCGTTCCATATTCGGCTTGTCAGGGTTATACAACGTTTCCTGCTTTGGTTTGTTCGCGTCGTTGTTGCCCGCCATTTCGTCAAATAAAGGATGCGCGTAGGGATCGTTAGGATAATCGATCTCGTTCCCTATGCTCCACATAATAACGCTGGGATGGTTCCGGTCCCGAATTACCATATCTTCCAGGTCTTTCCGGTGCCACTGTGGAAAATCCCAGGCATAGCCCTGATGGACAGGCGGATAGATATTGTGCCCGAAAGCCCACTTATTCTTACATCCCTCCCACTCGTCAAAAGCCTCGCCCATTACCAGAAAGCCCATTTCATCGCACAGATCGTACAACTCGTTCATATGAGGGTTGTGGCTGGTCCGGATTGCGTTGCACCCCATATCCTTTAGTTTTTCAAGCCTACGCCGCCACACGGCAGGCCATACCGCAGCTCCCAGGCATCCGGCGTCATGGTGGACGCACACGCCTTTGATCTTTAGCGAACTTCCGTTCAGGAAAAAGCCCCTGTCAGGATCAAATTGAATGGTACGGATGCCGATTCGCAAGGGTTCTGTCCGGGAAAGAATTCTATCAGAGCCTTCCTCTTGCAATTCCAGGCACAATATGTACAGGTTAGGCGTTTCTGGCGACCACAGTTTGGGGTCTGGCACTTTGACGCTTATTTCAAAAACCTTTTCCTGAATATTTTTTTCATTGAGGGTTATCGAAGTACTGTACTGTCCGTTTCCTTCTGCGCTTTCAATAAAGGCTGTCAGTTGAACCGGTTTTCCGCTCCCACAGCCTGAAATTTCCCCGGAAATAACAACTTCCGCATCATTGTCATGGCAGGTAGCCCGCACTGCTATTGCATGATCGTCAACATATATGGCATCGCAAAAGCAAATGGAGGCTTTCCTGTACATCCCCGATCCGGTATACCAGCGGGAGTCGGCGAAATCCTCGTGGGAAACCTTTACCGCGATTACGTTATCACCTTTTCGCAGGCAGTGTGAAATGTCATAGCGAAAACCTATATACCCGTTGGGGCGTCTTCCCAAATAATATCCATTGCACCATACCTGGCTATCCCTATAGACGCCTTCAAAGCAGGCAAAAGCCTGTTTCCCGTCCCATTGTTCTGGCGTCTGAAAAACCGCGCGGTACCAGCCGGTTCCCCCAGGCAGGTACCCCGTCCCGCTCGACCATTTCCTATCGAAAGGAAAGGACACCGCCCAGTCATGGGGTACTATAACATCATCCCAGCACTTGTCATCAAAGCCGGGCGCCCAGAGATCGATTTTGGTATTATCATGCTTGTTTTCAAGTTTGAATTTCCAGTTTTGCAAATATAAGGTTTTCATCTAGCGTTCCTTCCTCATAGCATCACGTCTTCAATTAATATGAAACCGATTTCAGAATATGTCAACTGATTCATGGATTTACTGCCTTCTATCACAGACTGGCATCATAAATTTATGGGATTTTTATCTCACAAAGGCACAAAGCTCACAAAGGTCACAAAGGAAAATATATATTATTTCCTAAAATTCTCAGCCTTTGAATCATGAAAATACTGAAGGGTACATCAGTATTTTCATTAAGATAAAGCTTTATGTTTTTTGTGTACTCCGTGCCTTCGTGAGAGTTCTTTTCAATACTTGTTTCATTTAGGGATTAGCTCCAAACCATATTTCTGTTAAAAAATTTTCCTTGACATATAACAAAAGTGGGGTTAAAATAAAAGCCTGAAAGCGGTTTCACAAATAACGGGGGTTTTGGGTGAAGAAAACTGCATCTGGTAAAGCCGAGGTTTTACAGAAGCTCTGGAATTGCAAAACACTGATACTCATGTGTACCCCTGCAATCCTGTTTTTTATTGTTTTTTCGTATATTCCATTGCCCGGGGTTTATATCGCTTTTACGAATTTCAGGTATAACCTGGGAATTTTCGGCAGCCCGTATGTCGGGTTTGAAAATTTCCGTTTTTTGGTAATCAGCGGAAAGCTTTGGCAATTGACCAGGAATACAGTGCTATACAACCTGGCCTTTATCTTTCTTGGCAATATACTCCAGATCTTTGTAGCAATCCTCATGAACGAAATCCGTGCAAGGATGTTCAAAAAAGTTACCCAGGCTATCATGTTCCTGCCGTATTTCATTTCAGCGGTTCTGGTCGGGTTTTTAGCCTTCGGCATAATCAATTCGGATTACGGCTTTCTTCCAAATATATTCAAATCACTGGGCCTTACCCTTCCAAGCGTTTACAGCAACCCGACCGCATGGCCCTTTATCATTGTCCTTGTGCATTTATGGCAATCCACAGGCTACGGCTCAATAGTTTATTTTGCCGCCATAATGGCTATTGATACTACAATTTATGAAGCCGCAGAAATAGACGGCGCCAACGCTATCCAGAGGATCCGCTACATAGTGCTGCCCAGCCTTCAGCGCACAGCGGTGATCCTTATTCTGTTTTCCATAGGGGGCATCCTCAGGGGTAACTTTGGTTTGTTCTACAACCTTGTGGGGACTTCAAACGCTATGTTGCAGCCAACTACAGACATTATTGAAACCTTTGTTTACCGCAGCCTGATGAGCCAGTTTAACTTTTCCAGCGCGGCGACAGTTGGGTTATACCAGTCGGTGTTCGGCTGTATTATCGTGTTAACGGTAAACGCAATTATAAAGAGGGTAGAAAGCGACTATGCGTTATTCTAGTAAAGAACGGGCAAAGAAAGTCCGAAAGGATAAAACATCATACGCGGTAACGGTTTTTGCGGTGGTTTTTATTTTGTTTTTTTCGGTTTTTTGCCTGCTTCCATTTTTAATGATGATTTCCGCGTCCTTCAGCGATGAAAATATCATTACCACCGAAGGAATAGGCATTTTACCAAAAGGGTTCAACATTGAAGCATATACAATATTATTCAAAACTCCCAAGTATATAATCGGATCCTATATAGTAACGATTGCGCTGACAGTATCTGGTACCCTTATCGGGCTTTTTATTATTTCCATGACGGGTTACGCGCTATCCAGGCCGGATTTCTTTCTTAGAAACAAAATTTCTTTTTTCTTTTATTTTACTACCCTGTTTTCAGCCGGCCTTGTACCGTCCTATCTCTGGATGACAAGGTACCTCCAGCTCAAGGACAATTACCTGGCGGTGTTGCTGCCCCTGCTGATGTCGCCATGGCTTATAATCCTAATGAGGAATTTCGTAAAATCTGTACCCATTGAAATTACCGAATCCGGCAAAATGGACGGCGCAAACGATTTCAGCATTTATTTGCACCTTATCCTCCCCATGCTTAAGCCGGCGCTCGCGACCATCGGCCTCTTCCTTGCCCTGAATTACTGGAATGAGTGGTATCAATCATTGCTGTATATACCCGGTTTGGATTTCAAGCCTTTACAGTATTACCTGTACAAGATCGTCAATGAGACTGCGGCGCTACGCCAATCCCTTGCCGGCTCGGCGGTAACTCAGGTAGCGAATTTGCCTACCATAACCCTGAAAATGGCTACCGCTGTTCTGGTTACAGGCCCGATTATATTCTTATATCCTTTTGTGCAAAAGTATTTTATTTCCGGCATTGCGATAGGCGCAGTGAAAGGATAAATATTTTTATTTTTTTATTGGAGGTTTTATGAAAAAGTTTTGGAAGAACGCGTTGGCGTTCCTGATTCTGTTCGTCATTGTGTTGACGATGGGGTGCGCGAAGAAGGGGGCTTCCGGTGGGACGGCAACCATTACCTTGCTGCTAATGGGCAATACGCCGACAAACGGAAGGCATGCCGCCGCTCTTGACGAGATCAACAAAATAACAAGTCAAAGGATCGGTGCGATATTAAAAACCCGGTACATTGAATGGGCGGACTGGCAGAACCAGTACCAGCTTGCCCTTGCGGCTCAGGATCCTAACCTT
>Ga0268262_10000433_pt1 | contig 55358 bp, 44 predicted proteins | sample TergutNc150P3_FD_190354 | JGI IMG/M metagenome (GOLD analysis project Ga0268262, IMG submission 190354) | Nasutitermes corniger P3 segment gut microbial community from laboratory colony in Florida, USA - Nc150 P3 (SPAdes) (version 2) | ecosystem: Host-associated > Arthropoda: Insects >... | reverse complement strand
CCTGAAATAAATTTTATATTTTCATCATTTTTTATCACTGTATACTTGCATACACCATCATAATCTTCAGAAGCATCAACAAAAACAATATCACCATTTATTAGAAGTACTTCATCTTTTAGTTCAGGAATATTTGCTTTCGGCTTATCAAGATATGAAGAAACGTCAACAAAAAACCGTTCCATTTTATGAATGTCGCCATAATGAAGATAGCAATATCCAGTATCTTTGAGTTCTGCCCTTGATAAAGGTAAAGACGATAATACTTTAAACATTTTTTCTAATATCACACACTCCCACTCTCCGCTAAACCCCGGTAGACGTATTTTTCCTGTTAGCAAATTTTGCATGAGCCATTGTTTTTGTTTTTGCTTTGCGGCGATAAGGCGTTCTTTGGCTACGATGAGTTTGTCGGCAGTTGTAAGTATTTCGGCTATGGCTTGTTGTTCGGGAAGGGGAGGAAAAGAGATAGGCATGGCAAAAAAATCGTCAACTGCAATATTGAGTAATCCATGATTTCTTGCTCCTTCTTGTGCAAAAGATTTTATTTCTCTGTCAAGTAACATTGATTCAAAATAATGAACATAAAAATCAGGACATTTATTTTTGTCGTTTGCCGTAAAACAGATATATAATGGAGAAATAACGCCGCTGTCATAACGAGTCAGTCGCTTGAATGCACCATAATTATACCCAGCCGAATAACTTTTGTTGTATGCAAAATCACCACGTTTAAGCAAAAAATAATTTGAAAGGTCCTTACTTGCAACGCTTTTATTAAAAAAATCTTCTTGATTTATCAATCCATTATGGGCAGAAATAGTTAGCACATTTGTATTATCAACATCATTTCTGCGTGTTAAGCGATCAAATAGATAATCTAACCTCACACTTTTCCAGCCGCTCGGAAGTATCGTTTTATTCATTTTTCCCAACCTCACTTTCTGGTAGTTGTGTAGTAGCACATTCTCGCATAAATTGTTTTAAACGCCTGCTTGATATTTTCGGTTCATTACCGGGATAATGCCAAACACCTGTAATAATCCAATATTCATAAGTATTTAACCATGTTGAAATCCATGGAATTACAGTTTCAGCTAAAAATTTTGTACCCTTTTTATCCCATTCTCCTGTTTTTGGTGTGTATACACAAAGACATGGATATCCCTTTTTATCATCTGGGTATAAGTGAGGAGGTCTATTGCCGTCAATTATTTGTAATGGTGGAGACAAAAGAATAACTATAGGTCGTTTATTCAACTTATATAAAATTTTTACCTTATATTGGAGACTATGAGAAGATGGAGTTATGTGTAATATACATTGTAATTCACTATTATGAATAGAACAATTTTCAACATTGCTATATATTCGTTGAATCATTAGTTGTTGCTTTATCAGAGATATTGGTTTTTGGTTAAAATATTTTTTACTCGCCAAAATGATTATGTTTCGGTATATTTACCGATCCCTCCTTTGAGATTGCGCCAGTTGTAGGAACAATTTTTACTGTTTGCCCTACAATAGCATTCTTTTCTTCTTCGGCCATTCTACTGAATACACGGCGTGTTGTGTTTTTTCCTAGAGCAACATTCATATTTTCTGAAAGTTTTATGCGATCATTTGCTTTAAACGGTTCTTCTAATAAATCAACTGAGGCTTTTTTCAGCCACTTAAAAAATGCCTCAGCTCGTTCGGGATGTTCATTCCATTTATCAGCAAAATTTTCTTTGTCTTCACCTGTATAACTCGGGTTTTCTATATGATACTGACCTTCTTTAATATTGCTGTTAATAAAAATTCTTGCTTTTGAAAAGAACTCAGATAGAGTATCGTATATATTGTCCTCATTATTATATACTTGTGCAATAATAGTTGTTATGATGATGGATATTGGTGTACAGTTACTATAATCGTTTGAAAACATTATATCCCGATGGCGTTTTAATATTTGTATAGCTTTTTGTAAAGGTGTCTTGATAGAGAATTCGGTAATATCATCAATTTCCGCCTGAGATCGAATGTGAGCAAAACATTTTTCTGATAAAATCTTCTGACGACGTACATTCATCCTCGACCTAAACCAGTTAATATATTCTTTTGGATTGCTGCCAATATATTCGTATGTATTTTGCTCTTCGTCTTTATCTGTTATATTGATATACCTTGGTAGTTTATACGCAGGGATAACATCCATATGGAAACCTTTAAAATGATCATATTCCACACACCAACAACGTCTTTTTTCTATAATATCAGTGGTCGTTTTTTTATACTTTATTAGAAGTGGTTTGAGTATATCAACCTTTAATTGTTTAGCAGAGAGTTTATAATCATCAGCAAATTCACAAACAAGGTCAATGTCGTACTCGTCTTCATCGGTAAGTGGTTTCACGACCGTACCAAGAGCAAATGAGCCTTGTGGATATATATGTACGCTGTAACTTGGCGTTTCTTTATCAATCCAATTACTCATTGCCCGATATTCATTAACTGCCTTCTTGAACAATTCTTCGTTAATGTCTATAGCCTTTGCGAATCGTTCATAAATACCATTTAATTCATCTTTTGTATACATTTCATCCTCCTATTGTTATTGTGGGGAAAAATCCCCCTTTTGCATTATCATTATCATAAATAAGCATTGGCAAGTCAGTCTTGTGTCTATAATCCATACCCAAACGGACATTAAGTGAAGTGGGCATAACGGGAAACAGATGTACAAGCTTGCACATTGGTACTTTTTCTTTTATTGATTCAAAAAATAATCTAAATTCTTTGTAAAAAGATTCTTGAACAGAGACACTTGTTACAAATTCTCTGTTTGGTTTTTCTAATGTAAAATGCCATATCGGTATTCCTTTTCCTAAAACAGCTTTGATACGATCATCTGATACTTTAGCGCTTAGATCAATAACCAGAGCAATATTTTCCGCTTCATTATTATTTGGACATATGGCAACAAATTTGGGGACTGTCGAATCTTGAGATGACCATGCCCATTTATGTCCATTCCTATGACATTGATAAACAGTAATATTATTCTGATCACTTAATAATGTTCCAAGTTTAATTAACAAAGGTTGTAAACCAAAGGGAAAAAGCGAAATAACTTCTTTTTCAGTTATTATGTTTATGCGTTCACGAACTGATTTTGATAATTCATCTGCTCTAATTTTATAGTATTCTTGTGTAGGCTCATAGTCCGCTTTCGAATTGTTTAATTCTATAACACCATACTGCTGCGGATATTGGTTATTCCTAACTACTGCTTGTCTAAACAATAACGAACTGTGTTCTGGGCAATACCCATCTATTGATGCTATATATGACACCATTTTAGTTACTTGCCCTTTCGGTATAGCGGTAACAGTTTGTATTCTATTTTCATGCTCTTCTTTAACGTTTTTTAGGTAATCACTCCCAAATAACAGAGGATCGCTATCTATCATTTTGTGATGTTGTGGACAAAGTAACATTAAGTTTTCGTGGTTATCAATTTCTTCTTGTGTCATTTCATCTTTATGACGAGGTCCTTTCTGTCCAACTGCATGGATATGTGCATTTTCAGAATAATTACCTTCTACTCCGAAAGTTGGATCAATACTTAAAAGTTGATTACACATCTCACAACGTCCTGCCGTAATACCCCATAAATGAGCAACGGTCTTACTATCAATATTTGTACGCTTTATTTCTGAAGTATTCTTTTTTGCCATATTTTTCAACCTCATAAACCTAATTCTCTCAAATACTTCGCCATTTGCGCCTGCACATCTGCAAGTTCCGTTTCAATTCCCGCAATCTCCGCTTTTACTGATGTAATGTCAACTTCTTCCTCTTCCTCGAAAGTATCAACATAACGAGGTATGTTAAGGTTAAAGTCATTTTCAACAATTTCTTTATATTTCGCTTCATAACTGTATTTTTCTATAACAGTACGTTTGTGATAAGTTTTGACAATTTTGTCTATGTCTTGTTGGCGTAAAATATTTTGATTTTTGCCTTTTTCGTAGTTATCTTCGCCGGAAGCGTCAATAAAGAAAATATTTTTTGTGGTACGGTTTTTTTTGAAAATAAGTATGCACGCCGGAATACCTGCGCCAAAGAATAAATTGGCAGGAAGCCCGATAACAGCATCAAGCAGATTGAATTCTTCTATTATGGTACGGCGAATTTTGCCTTCTTGCGCTCCACGAAACAATACACCATGGGGCAGGACTACGCCCATTCGCCCTGTTGTGTCATCAAGACAGTGAAGCATATGGCAGACAAAAGCATAATCGCCTTTTGATACCGGCGGTACACCCCAATCAAAACGTTTCCACGGGTCCAACCCTGCGGACATTTTTGTTTTTTCATCAGGCAGAAATCCGCTATCCCATTTATCAAGCGAAAAAGGCGGATTTGCCACGACTACCTGAAACTTCATCAGTTTGTCTTTTGAGATATTTTGCGGATTTGAAAGAGTGTCGCCCTGCCAAATGGTCGCATCGGATATGTTGTGCAAAAACATATTCATTTTACATAACGCCCATGTTTGTGCGTTACGCTCCTGTCCGTAGATGGCGACTTTTTTTGTTCCGGCTTCTTTGAAGGCTTTGAGTAAAAGACCTCCGCTTCCGCAAGTAGCGTCGTATATGCGATCGTTCTCTTTCGGTTGAACAAGTTTGGCGACAAGCTCAGAAACACGGCTCGGTGTAAAGAATTCTCCGCCTTTTTTACCTGCGTCAGAAGCGAAAAGGGCAATCATATATTCATAAGCATCACCAATTATATCGGACGAATCAAGCTGTGAAGGCGAAAGGTCAAGACCATTGAAATCTTCAAGCAGATTTTTTAGTATGGCATTTTTTTCACGTGGTTCGCCAAGATCAACAGTGGAGTTGAAGTCGATAGCACGGAATACATTCCGAAGTTTTGAACCGTTATGTTCTTCAATAGAAGATAAAGCAACGTTAATTTTTTGTCCGATTTTTGTGTCAGTACGGTTTTTGTACAGGAAATCAAAAGAAGATTTATCTTTCAATACAAACGATTCACGGCTCATTGCACGCTCAACGCGTTGTTTATCGCCCTTGAAGCGAGCGCTATGTTCAGCACGACGTTCTTTGTTGAGATCGCTCAAATATTTTACGAATAGCATAGAAAGGATGTAATCCTTATAGCGGGAACTGTCGATTTTTCCTCGAAAACTGTCGCATGCTTTCCATAACGTGCTTTCAATGTTCTTACGTGTAGTCATATTATTGCTCCTTTTTCATTAACTAAATTTATCAGCATTTTATCGATCAGTTGTTTTTTCTTTGTCGCCAGCAAAGAAAACAATTGCTGTTCCCTGTTTAATAATTCAAGAATTTCTCCAATCTTTCGCTGTTTTTCCAACAAAGGCGGTTCAAATGGCATTTGGGCGACATAGCCTGAGCTAATAGTTCCCATCATGGCTCCGCCACTTGCTACTTTATGAAACCAATTTCTTTTTTTGGTTAACCACCAACGTAGATAACGAGGATCTACCATTTCTTTTGTCCGTATAATAGCAAAGTGTGATGGTACAAGTAGACCTATCTCTTTTTTGGTAATAAAACCTGCTGTATAAGGCGCATTCAGTCTTAGGAGTACATCACCTTCTTGGGTAAAGTAATCACCTTTCAACGGTTCAGTAGCAGAGTAATCTTCTATCTCGGTTAAGAGTACCTGCCCGTCTTCTTTTACATTTTTTAGACTTAATGCGGGATAAAAGTGACAATTTTCACCTGGTAACGCTTCTTTTCGGGAAAAGGTTAAACCTGTTCTTATGACAGTATATTCGCCAAGAACCAGATTATTATTTTCTGCACTAGTCATATTGTGATAATACTATAAATAGATATTCCTGTCAACACATTTTTCGAAAAAAATGCTTTTTTTGAATACTAATAAAAACTCACCAAATACGGAAGTAAAAACACAAAAAATTTGGGGGGAAAGCCGAAATTTTTGAGGTTTTTGGTTGATGTCTCGTATTTAGGATGTACCCTCATTTTTTTATTTTTTACAAATATTTATCGAAATATCCTAAAAATCCGTTATAATACCCATATGAGATTAATAATAGTCATCATCGGATTTTCAGAGTTTAGGTTTGCTCATTATCCTGAGGCAAGAGAATGACACTGCCAATTAAACACCTTTCCGCCCGTGTCACATGGCATGATAATAAATGGAATGGAACTTTTTGCTGCAACTCAATAGATAACTCATTTTGCCGTATTCTTCCAATAGTGGATGATGCGAAGGATTCAACAAATGAAGACGATGGAAATTATTTTGATGAAAGCAATATGCCTCCTTGCATAGTAGAAGGAGGAGCGTTTCTTTCTCCTACTCAATATTCAAGGAGGTTAACTCACAAATTAAAAAACGTAAATGATCTATATAGAGAATATGGTAATGGTACATTTATTCATAAGCCTTTTTCGTATCCATCTATCCCATATTTGTGGATGATGAAATCTATAGCCAAAAATGGTCATATTTCAGAAAAGGCAAAAACTTATGGCCTTGATTATAAACCTGATCTTGAAATGGAAATCGGCGAATACCTTGGTGATTTTAATGAAAAGAACACATGGATTCAACATCCTGAAAACCAGAAAACCATGCTTGAATCTTTTTATGGCTGTCTTAAAGAAAATGTTTCTCTTATATTCTTTTATGCCAAACATACGCCTCTTTCTGAACCAAATGAAAGAATTATTATAGGCGTTGCCAAAGTTAAACATATTGGTAAGCTGGAGAGTTTTTCTTTTCCAAATGGATTTAAAAGTTACCGGGGTTATCCTTGGGATCGTTGTATTGAGCACACATTAACAGAAGACAGGCCTGAAGGTTTTCTGCTTCCATACCATGAAATAATAGAAAAATCTAAAACAGAAGAATTGGATTTGTCTGAATATAAAGTGATTGCGCCTAATCGTATCGAATTTTCTTTTACATCAGAGCTTGTAGAACATGATACGGCAATTGACGCTTTATGGCGAATATCAGACTGTTTACGCAAATCGGAGCAAATTCTTGAAACTGATTACAAAAAAGAATTTGCGTGGATAGAAAACGAGATAAGCCGCCTTTGGAATATGCGCGGTGCGTTCCCCGGTATGGGAGCTGTTTTATACGCTACTGGGATGGAATGCGGAAATGCAATAGCCTGGGAACTGGAAAAGTATATTCGTGAAAAAGACGGAGACTTGCTAAAAACAAATCCATGGATTCTTTTTGAAAATTTAATTAAAGACCCGCTCTCTATAATAAAAGATCGCGGTAAAGAGTTGTTTAGTCCGACAAATATTACCATCTGGAAGCATACGCCGGAAGACAAGAAAAATTTTTATAAGTTGATTTCAAGAATTCAACTTAACAATGATCAGGCAAAAATAATCATTGATGAATTTTCTGAAAGGATCAATGAGGTAATAAGTAATCCGTATATAATTTACGAAGATTTACGCATCTGGTATAAAGGTGAAATCTCTTTTAATCAAATTGATAAGGCTGTTTTCCCCATTGAAAAGCTCAGAAGCGCTTTCCCGTTGGAAGGCACTTCTGCCATGAATGATAAACTTGATTGGCGGCGTGTCAGGGCTTGTACGGTTATGACGCTTGATGAAGCGTCGGATCAGGGACATTCACTGCTACCTTTTGATGAAACACTCGAAAGGATGACAGAAAAAGAATATGCGGATAATTTTCCCATTAATGGTGATATTCTCATATCAATGTGTGAAGATACTTTATTCAAAGAACAAGTTGTGTTAATAAACGAAGATAAACATAAATTTCTGAAGATGAAAAGTCTAGCGGAAATAAAAAGAATTATTACTCAACGTATCAGTAAAGAAAATCTAAAGAAGAAATATGATATTAATTATGAATGGGATAAACTTGTTGCTGATTATTTTAAAAAAGGAAAGGAAGAGAATCGAAAAAAAAATGATAAGAAAGCCCAGGATGAAAAGGCTAATGCATTAAAGATTCTTTGTCAAAATAAGATAAGCGTTCTTATAGGCCCTGCAGGTTCTGGAAAAACTACGGTTTTAAACATATTTAAGGAAATAGAAGAAATAAAAAAAGGCGGTCTGATAATGCTGGCGCCTACGGGAAAAGCAAGGGTCAATCTTGGACATGATGCCAAAACGATTGCAAGTTACCTTAGCGGTCTCGACAGATATAGCGGAGATTATCAAATTTATTATCCAAATCCCGATGCAGCTAAAGATTCAAGCGCATTGAATATTATTATAGATGAATCTTCAATGTTAACCGAAGAAATGCTGGCGGCAATTTTTGATGCTCTAGGCTCTATGGACAGGATTATTCTTGTCGGTGATTACCGCCAGCTTCCTCCTATTGGTACAGGCAGGCCGTTTGTGGATATCATTAACCATTTAAAAACTGTATCAAGTGAAAATAAAAGCGAAGTAGGTTATGCAGAACTAAAGCAAATAATGCGGCAGGATGTGGAAGACGACGATGAAGAAAGACTGGACATTGCTTTAAGTCGTTGTTATGCGGATGAATTACAAAAAAAAGACATAAAACTGCTTCAGGATATTTCAGGAAAACCACCTGTCGGAGATGCGCATATACGTTTTGAAAAATGGTACAGCAGTAAGGATTTTAGGGAACTTTTTGAGAGAATCCTGAAAGAAGAGCTTTTGAACAATGCTGTTGATAAAGAAAATATTGATGAGGTGATAAAGGCAATAAATAGAACATTGGGCGCAAAAGATGATGGTGATTATCAATATTTTAACCGTTATTATTCCGAGAAAATGATTGAAAACTGGCAAATAATTTCACCGGTTAACGGCTATGGGCATGGAGTAAAAGAGATTAACAAATTTTTTCAACAGACATACAGAGGATCATTTATTGATTTAGCTCATAATTTCCCGATAGATGGAAAATATCAAAAACGTAAAATTGCTAAACCAAAAGGTAGCGATAACATTGTATATGGCGATAAAGTCATCAGTTTAAAAAATAATTTTTGGAGAAATAATCAGTGGATTGTACCTTATGCAAAAAAAGAAGAAGCTCTGAATTATTTTGCTAATGGTGAGATTGGAGTTATTACCGGGGAATTCAGGGGGCAAAAGGTTAATAAAAATGGTGAACCAAAAATCGAAATTACTTTCTCTTCTCAACCGGAATATAGTTATTCTTTTTGGCCCAATGAACTTGGCGAAGACGGCAAGTATCCTTTTGAATTGGCTTATGCTATTACTGTACATAAATCTCAAGGTTCCGGTTTTAAAAAAGTATTTTTTGTTTTGCCTTCAAGCGGACCTATTCTTTCACGAGAGCTTATTTATACAGCTATGACAAGGCAAGAAGAGAAGATAATCATTTTGCATCAAGGTGATTTTAGGGATTATATTAAATACGCGGGAACTGAAACATCCGTTACGGCAAAACGTTTTACGGATCTTTTTTATTTGCCGGATGTAAGGGAATATAAAAAGAAATTTTTCGATGCCCGTTATATCAATATATCCGAGCGGGGCGAGCCGATGATCTCAAAAAGCGAGGTGATCATTGCAAACTGTCTGAACAAATATAAAAATGAAATTACATACACATATGAAAATAAGCTTGAAATTAAATCTTCCGGACGAACAATAACGCCCGATTTTACCATTGAGCATTTGGCATCAGGCCGGATTTACTATTGGGAGCATCTCGGCATGATGACTTTAGATGATTATCGGGAAAAATGGCTTAAAAAAAAGCAGGGATATTTGGATGAAGGCTTTGTTGTTTTTACTGAAGCTAAGGAAGATGATGAAAGAGTTTTAATTCTGACTGAAGATAACCCAAATGGTGGCGTTGATTCAAAGTATTTTGATGATATAATAAAAAAACATATATTGGGTTTGGCATAAAAGTGTAAAAGAAAAAAATGTAATGGCCACCTGAGATGGAAAATGAAGAACGTGTTACTAATTTTTAGATAATTACAAAAATGATAATAAAATAATAATTTGTTATCAAATATGTTGTACAAATTATAATAGTTTTCAAGAGCCTCCTTTGGGAATAAAGTTTCCCCCCAACCTAGCCCAACCATCCCAAAATCCGCTATAATACCCATGTGAGAGTAATAATCGTCGGCGCCGGTTTCACGGGCACTCAATTAGCCCGCCACCTTATACATGAAAAGTATGACGTGTCCTTGATTGAATCAAACGAGGAAAGGGCGCGTCATGCGTCCAACAGGCTGGATTGTCTGGTTCTGCATGACGAGGGGAACAGTCTTGAGTCCCTTGAGGAAGCGGGAATCGCGAAGGCGGACGCGCTTGTTTGCGTGACCGAATCGGATGAGATTAATATGATTATTTGCGGACTTGCCGCTTCGCGTTATCCTGATGTAATTAAAATCGCAAAAGTTAGAAATGACGATTATATGAAAATTAATTCATCGGAACTCAGAGGTTCGGGGATACTTGGTATAGATCGATTTATTCATTCCGATATCGAAGCGGCTAAGGCCGTTTTAAACGCGATATCGCATGGAGCGCAGGGAAATATTTTGCGGTTTCCGGGAACCCCTTACGAATTGGGTTCGGTTAATATTACCAAGGGTAGTATTTTTGACGGGCTTTCGCTTTTGGATTTCCACTCTTTTGTCAGAGAAGAAGGACTTATTACCCTGGTTGAACGAGGGAAAGAATGTTTTCTTCCATCCGGTTCCACAGTCCTCACTCCTGGAGACTTGATCCATATTATTACAAGAGAAGAAAATATGGATCAGGTGTTTCAGTTGGCGGGAAAAACAGAAACTCCCCCTATCAATCGTATAGGTATCGTCGGCGGAGGTCGTTTGGGGGAACTCATCGCCGAAGAACTTTTATCCAATAATGATATTTCTTTTGAGGCAAAAAAAACAAAAAAGAATTTCTTTTTATCTTTTATTAAATCTTTTATTCCTAAAAGCAAACGTAGCGTAATAATTATTGAAAAGGATTACAATATCTGCAAAGAACTATCCGCTAAATTTCAGAACGCTCTTATTCTGAATGAGGATATTTCCGACGAGAGTTTTATTGCCGAAGAAAGATTGGGAGAACTTGATCTTATCATAACCACAACCGATAATCAGGACCTTAATATCATCGCGGCTATCTATTTAAAATCTTTGGGAGTAAGACGCGCCATCGCATTAGTCATGAGCCCCGGACATAAAACTATCGCGCACCAACTTGGAGTAGATGTGGCAATTCCGCTTAAATCCGTAGTAGTAGATTCAATACTATCCCATTTAATGGGCAGCGGTATAAGCGATGTTCATAACCTTGGAGACGGAAGCGTCAGTATTATCAAAATAGAAATAGCGGAAGATTCTCCCGCGGTTGAAAAAAGCATAAAGGAATTTCGTCTTCCGCAAAACGGGCTTTTAATGCTGGTTAACCGGGGTGAGACATCCTTTATTCCTCAGGGAGATTATATTTATAAGGCCGGCGATAAAGTCGTCTTGATTGTCAAAAACGGCAATGAAGCGGATCTGGAAAAATATTTCGGTACGGCAAAATAAAATCATGAGATCAAAAACAAAACATTTAACAACCGTCAGACTGCTTGGAATCTTCGTCGGAGGGGTAACGCTCCTTATGATCCCGTCTTTAATAACTTCAATTATTCTTGCGGAGGCTTCCATGATTCGGGCTTTTACAATCCCCTTAATAATAGGAATTGTTTTAGTCCTGTCCGCTGTAATTTTTATTCGCAAAGATTCCCACGGTATCAGACCGAGGGAAGGAATCCTTTTAGTATTTTTAACATGGATTCTTTCCAGCCTTATAGGAAGCATACCGTATTATCTGTCATCTTCCGGTATAAGTTTAATCGACGCGATTTTTGAAAGCTCGTGCAGTTTTTCAACCACGGGGGCGACAACTTTTTCCGACGTGGAATCATTACCTCGCTCATTGATTCTTTGGCGGAGCATAGGCCACTGGGCGGGAGGTATGGGAATCATCCTGTTGACTGTCGCTCTTATGCCGCTTCTAGGAGTCGGAGGACTACAGCTTATAAAAGCCGAGGTTCCCGATCCCGAAAAAGAAAAGATAACGCCGCGAATAACTACGGCGGCAAAAATTCTCTGGGGCGTTTACTGTGCTTTCACTATCGTTCTCACCCTGCTCTACCGTATCGGAGGCATGGATTGGTTTGACGCGGTCTGTCATAGTTTTACGATAATGTCTACGGGCGGAGTAAGCACCAAAAATAGCGGATTCGGTTATTATAACTCCGCGTTTATTGATTGGGTTACGGTTATCTTTTTACTGCTTGGAGCGTTAAATTTTAATTTGTATTATAGAATTTTCCAAAAAAAAATCCGCGACGTATTTAATAATACCGAATGCCGCGTTTATTTTTCAATTTTTATAATCGCGGCGTTGGTAATCACTCTTAGTCTGATTCCCCTATACGGTTCGTTTGGTAACGCGTTACGTTACGGGTCTTTTCAAACCGCTTCGATGTTGACCACGGCGGGAAACGCAAGGGTAGACTATTCCACATGGCCAAGTCTGGCTCAGACGGTTCTTTTTTTGCTTATGTTTATCGGGGGCTGTTCCGGTTCCACCGCGGGAGGCATTAAGGTAATACGATGGTCGGTACTTTTTAAACAAACAATAAACGAGTTCCGGCGCATACTCTACCCTCAGGGGGTTTTTAGTATCCAGCTTAATAAAAAAGTCGGACGTAAAGACGTAGTATATGGGGTTGCGGGTTTTATCTTTCTCTATTTTATCATCATCGCTATAACGACTATCGCGACAGCCGCGTCCGGGTTCGACCTTTTTTCATCTTTCAGCGCCGCTCTTTGTGTTACAGGCAACATAGGTACGGGTTTTGGAATAATCGGACCGCATAATAATTACAGTGCCTTTCAACCGCATCTTAAAATACTATATTCGCTTGTCATGATCGCAGGGCGGTTGGAATTATGGACTGTTATTGTTCTTTTTACTCCCGGTTACTGGAAGAGTTTATAACATCACTCAACCTTAAAGCGCGAAACTTCCTTTAACAAGCCGTCAATGGCATCGCGGTTCTTGTGGGTCATTTCATTGACATTGTTTACCGCTAAGTTTATCTGCTCCGCACCGAGAGCCATCTCGTTCATACCGCCGGTTATTTCCTGCGTCATCTTTTCAAGGTTCTTGCTCTCACCCATTACTTCCTGACTTCCGTTAAGCATTTCCTCAGAACCGCCTTTTACCTGCCGGGTAAGTTCATTCAAACTGCTGACGCTTTGCAGAACTTGCTTGCTTCCCTGTCCCTGCTCCTCCATAGAGTTGCGGATATTTTCTTCCTGCTGCGATACCGTCTTTACGCCTGTGTCAATCGCCTCAAATCTGGCAAGCACGTTGTCGGTAGAGGTTGTAATTTTTTTGATTGATTCCGCTATTTTTTTCAGTACCGTACCAATCGTCTTGGACTGCTCGCTGGAACTTTCCGCCAGTTTGCGGATTTCATCGGCGACTACGGCAAAGCCCTTGCCTGCCTCTCCCGCATGGGCGGCCTCAATCGCCGCATTCATTGAAAGCAGGTTGGTCTGGCTTGCGATGTTTTCCATTACCGCGTTAATCTCCAGCAAGCCTTCAGACTCGCGGGATATTTCCTGTATGTCTGTCGCTACTTCCTGCAATCCGCCGTGGCCTACTTCGGAGGCTTCTTTTAACGAATCGACATTGGTAGCGTTGTTGACCAGCGTGCTTGTTACGGAACTGATATTGGCTACCATTTCCTCAATTGCGGATGACGCCTGCGAAACATTTTGGCTTTGTTTTTCCACATGACCGTTGAGTTTGTTGATATTTATTATTACCTGTTCCATAGTGGCGTTGGTTTGAGTTACGCTTGCGGCCTGGTTAATAACGCGACTCTTGATGTTCTGGATGTTGGCGGTAATCTCGTTGATTGCCGCGGCGGTCTCTGTCATATTAGCGGCAAGGTCATTGCCTATATCTTTCAATACACCGGCTTGATTTTTTATAACAAGAACAAGATCTTTGATTTTCTGAATTGTTTTATTAAAGTACAGGGCAAGGTCGCCCACCTCGTCTTTGGAACCGACGGGGATGCTTCGCGTTAGGTCGCCTTCACCCTCGGAAATGTCTCTGAGCGTATTCGCTACCCTGATGATTGGGGCGGTAGTGTTATTCAGAACAAAGTATATAAGTACCACCGCCGCTATAAGGGCTATCGACACCAGTATAATAGAAAACTTTTTAATCGCGTTTACATCTTTCATAATATAAGATTCGGTTGAACCGACCATTACAGACCACGTCGTCGGGGAACTTCCTATGGGAATATTAGCTATGGCTATTTGCACATTTTGTTTCAATGTGGGGGCATAACTGAAACATTGATATTCTTTGTCATTTTTAACAGCCTCAGATGCCTCTTTTATATGGTTGCCGAATTGTACTTCCACATCGACCATATTCTTTCCTATGCGTTCCGGCCTATAACTCGCCATAACAAATCCCGTGTTGGTGTAAACCGACATAACGGCAACTTCATCGAATTCTTCAATAGTCTTCTCTATCCTAGGTTGTATCATGTTAATATCCAACTGACAGCCTACGGCTCCGACTACTTCATTGAGCCGTTTGTTTATAATGGGGACTACGAGTCTGACACAATAGATATCTTTTCCCCCCAGTTTAAAAATACCTGGGTCACTCATTCCGACTGTTGTCTTTTCCGGACCGGTAATATGATCCATTACCTGCTGAACAACGGCGCTGGTTTGAGGCTCTATCTTTCCAGTTTCCTTTCCCAGAGCAAAAGCAAACTGTCCCGTAGGGGTTGAGCCTACCCTGCCTATATTGCGCGCGTCCATGCCGTCAATGGCATTAGGCTTCCAGACGGTAAACATCCGGACAAAATCGGGCATATCCTCAAAAACAGACACCATCAAATCTTCATATTCCTGCCGCCGCATCGACGGTTCCAGGTTTTCATAAAAATTCATTTCATTCGATAACGTTTGCAGTACCAGTATGTAGCCGCCTATCCTGCCGTCCCAGTACTGGGCGCGTTGACGCGCCAGATACATGGTTTTTTGTTTGGACAGATTCAAAGCTATTTGAGACGCCTGTTGCAATTGAATTATGGCAATACCACCGGCAATAACCGCCATAATGGCAATCATCATAATACTCAGTTTAATTTTAATCTTCATTATATAGCTCCTTAAAGGTATAAAATTTTCCTATGTTTCTTAAATAGGGCTGTGTTATTTAGGTTATTTTAAATAATAACCTATTAAAAAGAAAATATCAATGTAAATATGTTTATTTTTATTGTAAATACCGTCATGCGAAATGACAATAATCACAAATACATCAAAAAACGACAAATATAATTGATATAAATGGCAAAAATGACATAAAAATGGTGATAACGTTTTCGCTTAATACTATTTTATCACCGCTCTGTGAGAGGTCTTTTTCCATTTTAAGCAAATTTATCAGACCGTAAAAAGACTTGTGAGGTAATTAATTAGCTTCCTCACAAGTCTTACATTTTTAAAGGACGGTATCTTTTTTAATTACCTGCAACAGTTGCCATTCCCGCCAAATCTGCTTCCATTACTTTGATTGTCCCACCTCGGACTAGGGGTACGCCGATTATTGTCCTGGCGAAAATCCCGCTTTTCAAATTGGGAACCCGGACTTTGACCGCGATCCCATGAAAGAAAATCGTAGGATTTACCGTCAAGTGTTACTTTGGTGGGACGAATCATGTTTTTGTATTCGTATCCTTCAACAGAAACTTTTTCCCCCTCGCGCAGACCGGTAATAAAACCGACATACCGGTTCAACATCGGAACAATATAAACGGCATCGGCGCTTTCTACCGCGATAAATCCCTTCTCCAGTTTTAAAACACCTTCTACCGATACGGAATTTCTTTCGCGCACGCGGTTGTTTCTCGTTTGGGTATTAGCATCGCTTGACTGTTCAGGCTTAACTTTAGGGCCGGAATTACGCTCTTCCCTGATAGGTTGGGCGAAAACAGTACCCGCGGTTAAAATAGCGATAACCGTAAAAATAATCAATTTTTTCATTTAAACCTCCATGATTTAACTATCTATATCTATAACCAAAAAATAATAATTGTGTTACACTTTTAGAATGAAAAAATATTTCGCTTATCATTATAAATTCTGTAACCTTTTTATCGCCGAAGAAAACGGAGCCGTCCGTTTTGTCTCATTCGGCGCGGATGAAATACCGGAAGATTTTGAAAAAAACGAAACTCCGTTAATAAAGAAAGCGGCAAAACAGTTTGATGAGTACTTTAAAAAAGACAGGCGTAATTTTGACTTGCCGCTTGTTTTTCATGGAACGGATTTTCAGGTAAAAGTTTGGAAGGCGCTGCAAAAAATTCCCTACGGGGAAACCCGCGGTTACGGCGAATTAGCCGCCATAATTGGAAATCCAAAAGCATGCCGCGCCGTAGGAATGGCAAATAACCGTAACCCGATTTCAATAATTGTCCCCTGTCACCGGGTAATCGGCCATGACGGAAGTTTAACAGGTTTCGGCGGAGGGTTGGAACTTAAACGGAAATTACTTGATTTAGAAAAAGCTAACTATGCTGAGCTGCAAGCGAAGTAAGAGAGATAAATAACGTCACGGCCAGAGCCGCGATAAAAACAATTAAGGCGACCGTAAAGCCAAAACTTAAAACAAGCCAAATACCCAATGTGTTAATTACAGAGCGATACAGGAAAACAAAACCGTGAAAAACAACCGGCAGAACAGGAAGCAAAAGAATAAACAGATAACGCGGCTTTCCTTTTGTGCGATACCGCCATGCGATAACGATTATAAAAATCGCCATCGGCAGAAAATACAAAACACAGCCAAGCCGATTTAAAATTTCAGCCTGAAAAATTTGACTTATATATCCGTAATTATCAAGTTTTTTTGACGCGGTAAAAAGCTCATTAATCCGCAAATTTGCGAGTCCTCTTCTGACATCGGTAATAATCAATAAGTCTTCATAACTGATATTTAAAAATATTCCGCCTGTAACAGGACTGCCGATAAGCCATTCGCCCTTAAAATCATTATTCTTGTCAAAACGATCCAAAGCGTGAGTTAAAACATACACCTGAGGTTTTCCGTCCAATGTAAAGGGTGTAAGTTTCGCATATTGCGAAACGACGCTCGTCTTTGGAGTCATATTAGAGTCAAATTCCATATATTCAAATCCCGCGCCATAAGCGACATCATCCGTTGTCGTAAGACTGTTAAAACGCATTACCGCCCTGCCGTCCGCGCCGGGAATAGAAAAAATCGCGCCGTTTAAATTTTCACCGAGGGATAATTCCATTTCTTCAATAAAAAAGGCTATTTCTTTGGCGTTTTTCTCGCTTACGGCTATAAAATTTTTCGCGTCGGGATCATCGGGAGTATATGTCAACAGTTCCTGAAAAATGTAAAACGCGCGTATCCACTCGCCCGATTCCATCGCCCGATAGCCGGAAAGTTTTAAATTATACAATTCAAAAAGACGTTCTTCCCTTGCGTTAGGCGCAAGAGAAGCGATCATATTCCACGCTTCGCTCGCAAGTCGGGCGGCATTGGCGGCTTCGACGCTACCTCTTGGGGCAAGCCGCGTTCCGAGGTTAGCGAGCCAATGGGAATCATAATAGCGTCTTTCATTAAAAGCTTCCCTGCTCATGGTAATAGCCTGTACCGCGTCAACAGGTTTTTGATCTTCAGATAACGGGACGATATCTAAAACGTGGTAATCCGCCGCCAATGCGGCCCGCGCGCGGGTTCTTTCTTCGCTTCTTTCGGAAACATCTTCGTGTAATTTAATCGTAACTTCTTCTCTAAAAGATTTCAATTCGGGGCTGTTATACCAGACATGATCACAGATGTCCAAAAATCGGGACGCTTTATCCCAATCTCCTGAGTCCCTGCATTCCAAAGCGCTTTTTTTCGCAAGCCGATACATGTCTCCGCTGTATATTAAATTTTCCTCATAATTTTTAACCATCGGGAACACAAGAAAGAAAATTAAGCCGTATACAACAGCCGCGATAATAGCGGTAATAACCGAAGAAACGAGGTGTTTAAAAAACATTTCAGAAAAACTCTGATAACGATCTTCAAGCGAAACAATGCCGAAAGGAATCACAAGCGCGGAAAAAGCGATGGCGGGAAACAGATTAAATATTTCCAATACTCCGTGTATAAACCGCCATTTGCGGGAATAAAGTAATAACGGAGCTTCTGAACCGGGAAAAATAAATCTGAAAATCATAATAAGAAGAAAGGCGGCCAGTGAATAAATAATAAAAATAGCCTGCGGAGATCGCATTTTATCCGTATTAATCGTCATCATCCACCCGCCTCTTCGCGGCAAAAACCAAAAGTGAATATAAATTTACAAGCGTTCCGAAACCAAGAAAGATAAACGGAAGCGCATATACTACGGGTATTCTATTGTTAAGGAAAGACGCGGTTATCATCTGCATCTCCTGAGTGTTAAAAAAAGTGTTAAGCGCAAGAATGCCGCGGAACGCGAGAATGGATAAAAAAAGATTGGCGAGCGGCCATGCGCTGAATTTAATCACATAACCCAATGAACATAAAAGGTAAATTAGTGACCCGACGTAAAATAAATATGAAAGAAAACCTTGCGAGAATTTACGTTGAAACATTTCCGCGTTAAGCCGGATGTCTATTTCAACATCTTTTAAAAACCACGGAGTATCGTCGCCGAATGGGACGGGAGGAAGTTCAAAACCCGCGCTTGCCGTACGATGATAAGCCATCGGTTGGTCCGGTATGGCTATTACCCGCGGACCAAGAGGATCGGCCGTACCGTTTAGCAAAACAACCGCCGTTTCATTTTTATTTAACGTATTTGACAGTATCAATCCTTTTCCGCCCAACGTTATACCGGGACTTTTAGCTGGCAGTACGGATTTCCATTGTTCCAAAGCGGTAGAAATTCCAAAACTAAACAAGAATGACAGGGACATTACGCATATAAGCGACATCAACGCGAAAAAACCTTTTCTGACAGAATAATTTAAGGCTATAATAATTGAACAAAATAAAGCCATTGATAACGCCCAATGCGCGGCTGTTATAAGCAATGTAAGGGAAGTTTCCGGTTTAGGCGGCAGATTTTTAGCCCAATCAACCCGAAGGGACAGAAACCTTATACCCGTTACCGCAACAAAAATAATGATGAAGATCAGGCTGAAAAATATCGTTAATTTCGCTAATTTCCTCACAATACTAGATTATCACTACAGAAACTCATACGCAAGAGTATTTAAGGCTTTTTAAGCCTTAAATTTCAGTTTAACAGTTGGAATTCTCCGACAATCTCAAATTGCATGAGAATAATTGTTGAGAAAAAACAGATAAAAGTGCATAATAAAGTATGAACACTCAAATAGCGGTTTTAGGCGCGGGAGCCTGGGGAACGGCATTATCAAAAGTCATCGCTGAAAAAGGGAAAGACGTACTTATCTGGAGTTATGAGACGGAGGTAAGGGACGATATAAATAATAACAGACAGAATTCCAGATATTTGCCGGATGTAAAATTACCGGAAAAAATAAAAGCGACCGCGAATATCGAAGAAGCCGCGGACGGGAAGCAATTCCTTATTTATGCGGCACCGTCTTTGTTCCTGCTTGATACATTGAAAAAAACCCTTTCCGCAAATTCCATAAAAGAAGGAAAAACCGTAATTGCCGTAATAACAAAAGGGTTTTTACCCACCGAAAACGGTCCCCGTTTGATTCTTGAAACCATGGAAGATTATCTGCCCGGTTTTTTCCGCCAGTCCCTTGTGTACATTTCTGGTCCAAGCCACGCCGAGGAAGTATCGCGGGGAAAAGTAACCGGCCTTATCGCGGCAAGTGAAAATCCCAAGAACTCCATCCGTTTTAGGGATTTAATAAAAAGCCCGCACTTACTGGTTTATTCATCGCTTGATGTCAGGGGGGTACAGGCGGCGGCGGCGGCAAAGAACGTTATAGCAATAGCGTTTGGATTGTTAGACGCTATGAAAACCGTCGGTAAAATGGATATGTTCGGAGACGGCACTGAATCCCTTCTACTTGCCGCGGGATTAAACGAGATACAGATTCTCGGCAAAGCGTTAGGCGCTACTCATACCGAGACATTTACTTCTATTTCCGGAATTGGCGATTTAGACGTAACATGCCGTTCCATTTACGGAAGAAACAGGCGCTTCGGCAGGGAAATAATCGAAAAAAATATACTTAAACCGTTTAAAAACATCGATGATCTCCTATCCCGAATCGGTGAAATCGGCTATTTGCCGGAAGGCGTTGCCGCCGCCAAATATGTCCACATTCTGGCTGAAAAGCACAAGCTAAAAATGCCCGTCTCAATCGGATTATGCAGGCTTTTAAACAGAGAAATTGAACCGCAGGAATACTGTGAAACTCTTTTGGCGGATTGGGTTAAATAATGAATCTTTCTTATGCTCTTAATACATTTACAGGTCCGGCATTAATAATCGCGATTATATTCGCCGAATGTATGGTAAAATTTTCCAGTAATAACAAATTAAGAAAAACCTACTGTGTAATTTTAACCGCCGTATTTATATTGTTAACCGCGGATTTTGCATATTTATTTAATAAAAACGCCGGTAATTTTACGGAATACAGAATAATCTGGCCTATAATAGCGGCGTCGCTCCTTTTTATCTATTTATTTGTCATACTCAAAGAAAATAAAACCGATTATTTAACGGGACTGGACAACCGATACAGTTTTTTTGAATTCGTTCATAAATTTACACGTAACAAGAACGGTAAATCCCTTATAATCGCCATGATTGACATATTCAATTTTAAGTCAATAAATGAGGCTTACGGTAATCTTGAAGGGGATAGCGCCTTGCGTAATATGGCGCAGATTATTAAATCTTGCGGCAGAAAATCGGATTTTGCAGCGCGTTACGGCGGGGATGAATTTGTTCTTGCCGTAAAAACAGAAATAGGCATTGACGATTTATTGGACAAAATTATTGAAGAATTAAAAAAGTATAATGAAAAAAACGGAAAGCCTTATGATATAAAAATAATCTACGGGTTTGACACGTACTTTTCAGACGACAACAGGCGGATAGATGATTTTTTAAATCATATTAACAGTCTAATGCACTTGAATACCGAAGAAAAACGCCGCGCGGGGGATTATAAAATATGATTACTTTTGAATATTCCACTTTCAGCGCCGCCATCGGCTCCTGCTTAATAATAATCCTTATCGCGGCTGACTATTTACAAAAATACAATACGGATATTTTTCAACGCAAATTATTACTTGTAATGCTGAGCTCGGTTTTTATTTCCACTATATCTGATTTTATCGGTTCTTCCCTGGAAAGAAAAACGGGAATACACGGAAACAACGGATTATACTATATTTGGTCAATTTATTTTATCGCCCGTAATTGCTGTTATTATTATGGGGCGGTTTTTATAGACTATTTCGCGCATGAAAATATTATTAGAACAAAAAAATTCATAAGAATAGTAACTGTTTTTTTGGCGTTATATACGCTCAGCATAATACCTAATTTTCAATTTGGTTATTATTTTTATATTTCAAAAGATAATACTTATATCCGGGGAATATTATATATTCTTCAAATAATAATAAGTTATTTCCCTATAATTATCATTTTAGCCGATATAAGCCTTGCCTACAAATATATCAAGCGTAATCAAATTTTAATGACTATTGTTTTTGTTATCATTACGTCCATAGGAGCGGTCGTAGATATTTTACTTGGAACAACAAAGCTGATTTGGCCGTGCGTTACGGCATCAATATTATATATATATTTCTTTATGCTAAGATACGATTTAAAAGTTGACAGTCTTACCGGCATGGGCAACCGCAATGATTTTTATAAATACATTAACAAATTTTACCTTGATAACCGTACATTTAAGCAAAAAAATAAAAACGAATACGCGTTTATAAAAATAAATTTAAACCAATTAGAGGAAATAAACGGCACTTACGGACATTTGGAAGGCGATAACGCCGTACGTGACATCGCTACAATAATTAAAACTTATTTCAGGCATACTGACTTCGCGGTACGTTACGGCGGAGATGAATTTATTCTTATTACCACGGCTAAAAATGACGTTCAACGCATTATTGAGCGTATAAATAACGCCGTTGACAATCAAAACAAAAAGAATATACGGCCTTACAAACTCTGCATAAGTTACAGTTATGATATATATAAGGTTAATTCAGGCCTGCAAATTCAGGATTTTCTCGCGCAACTGGACAGTAAAAACAGAATAAACCGGCAGAAATAAAGGCGGAGTAAAAATGTTTGAAAAATTAACCGGAAAAATAACGGATGCGCTTCGTTTTGTTACAGGCAAAGCGTCAATCAGCGAAAAAAATATTGAAGACGCGGTAGAAGCCATTAAAATGGCCCTTCTGGAAGCGGATGTAAACTTACGGGTAGTACGCCGTTTTGTAAACTCGACGGTCGAAGAGGCAAAGGGAGAAAAAGTTTTACGCTCCGTAGATCCCGGCCAGCAATTTGTTAAAATCGTCCACGACAAATTGGTTTCCTTCCTTGGAGACGAAGACCCGGCCAGCCGCGCTTTAAAATTAAGAGGTCCCGATGTAATATCGACCATTTTAATGCTTGGTTTGCAAGGATCCGGAAAAACCACAAGCGCGGCGAAACTTGCCCTGCGCCTTAAAAAAGAGGGGCGTAAACCCCTACTTGTAGCGTGCGATTTAATCCGTCCCGCCGCAATGGAACAACTTGCCGTTCTTGGCGGACAAGTCGGAATCCCCGTTTATAAAGAAGACGGCGCAAAGGACAGTGTAAAAGTCTATCAAAACGCCTTGTCATGGGCAAATAAAAACATGATCGATACCGTCGTCATAGACACGACAGGACGCATGCAAATTGACGAACCGATGATGCGGGAGCTTTCCCGTCTTAAAAATGCCGTAAACCCCGATGAAATGCTCCTTGTAGCCGACTCAATGACGGGGCAAACCGCCGCCGACATAGCAAAAACATTTGACGAAAAGGTAGGGCTTACCGGAGTAATCCTAAGCAAGTTCGACTCCGACACACGCGGCGGCGCGGCTCTCTCGCTGAAGACGGTAACAGGAAAACCTTTAAAGTTCACGGGTACGGGAGAAAAACCCGAAGATTTTGAACCTTTCCACCCCGAAAGAATCGCAGGCCGTATCCTCGGTATGGGCGATGTAGTCAGTCTTGTAGAAAAAGCCCAGGAAGTAATTGATCAGAAAGAAGCCTTGGAACTCCAGAAAAAAATGGAGAAAGAAAACTTCACCCTTGACGACTGGCTGAATCAGATTCGCTCCCTTAAAAAAATGGGCTCTCTCCAAAAAATGTTGGAAATGATTCCCGGTATGCAGGGACAGATAAGCGAAGATGATATAAATAAAGAAGAATTAAAATATCAGGAAGCGATACTAAGCTCCATGACTCTTAAAGAGCGCAACAATCACTTGATCATAGGACCTCCGCGAAGAAGCAGAATCGCCCGCGGTTCCGGCACGTCTGTCGCGGAGGTAGCGAGGCTATTAAAAAAATTTGAAAAAATGCGCGGCATGATGAAGAAGATGGCGAAGGGTGCAAGGAGCGGAGCATTTCCCGGAATGCCGGGGATGTTTCAGTAACTTGTAACAATAGAATTTTTTGAAGAAGACCTCACGCAGAGGCGCAAAGGCGCAGAGGACGCGAAGCTCCTGTCCGACAGATTTTCGCTATATAAGATAATATTATTTTAAAAACAAGGATCATGAAGTTATGACGATAATATTTCAAACAACAACTCTGCGTCCTCTGCGCCTCTGCGAGAAAAATTTGGGAATAATGCCTTGTAAAAATTCAACGATTACTGATTACTAGCTATCAACAGATTCATCTCTATTTGTGCGAAAAGGCATAGCGGCTAAACCGTTTTTCGCGTATAACGGCGTAGGCCCGTATTTATACCACGCGTACCGCGCCCTTTTCGGCTGTTGCACTTTATCAGAGCTTAAAATTACGTTGTCGCCTTCTATTAGCGCTTGCGCGGGATAATATTTACCTTGGGCGGCGGCAATTTCAAAACTTGCGGTTACATCATCCGCGCTACCGCGAAATTCAAGACCGCCTTGTGCGTTATCAAAATAAAGATGTAAAGCGCTCCCCTGCTCTTCCGCCCAACCGAATACCGGCGCGTCGGCTTCAATATCCACATTGTAAACTTTTTTGAGCGCCTGTAGGGCAAGACGGAAACCGACGGTTTGTTTGTCGAACGGGTGGATGTTGTCAAGCTCTCCGCAATCAATGATTACCGCAAGTCCTGAGTTGGCGATATCAAGGGAAGCGAGATATTGGCTTTCCCTAAGTAAACACCAATGGCGAGGAGGATTTCCGGAATCCATTTCCTGACGTGAAGCGTACATGGTCAGTTGAACAAATAAAAACGGAAGGCTGTTGTCGTTCCAATCACAGCGCCACTGTTTTACAAGGTAATACATCATTTCGCGGTAGTCGGCGGCGCGAAGATCGTCTTCCTCTCCCTGATAGTAAATAAATCCCTTCATGGTGAAAGGAGCGGTTCGCCGTATCATCGCGGTGTGAAGATTTGTGGGGCGATAAGGACTGGTTCTTCCGGCAGGCTGAGGCCAGGGACATTCGCCGCATTCCTTATTCAGAACTTCCCGGCTTACATCCGGTTCTTTTTCCATGCGAAGGCGGATACGCTCGTCCCATTGCCGCCATTGTTCAAAGTAATCCGCCATTTCGGCATTGTACTGCTCGCTTGTTTTATTGCCGATTCTTTGCGCATAATCATCGATAAACCGCTTGCCGGCTACAGACTTATTAAGCTGTTCCTCGCTCATCCACGCGCTGATTGACGTGCCGCCCCATGAACAATTAATTATCCCTACGGGAATTTTAATATCAGCGTTAATTTTTTTCGCGAAGAAAAAAGCGGCGGCGCTGAGCATTGCCGCGGTATCGGGCGCACATTCCTTCCAACGATTTTTAGATTCCTCGCGTAGATAGTCTTCGTCTACAACGGCGCGCTTAACCACCTGATAAAAACGTATGTCGGGATTGGCGCAGGAGGCAAGCTCCGCTTTTCCGTTTTTACAGTTTACAAGCTCCATTTCCATATTGCTCTGGCCGCCGGCAAACCACACGTCGCCCGTTATTACATTTTTAAAACGAATCTCGTCCCATCTGTCGCTGATGACCAACTCGCCGTTTAAACCGGCGGCAAGGGGCGGCAACATCAAGCTCCACTCGCTACGATACACCGCGGTAGACGCGCAAGCGCTGTGTTCGCCACATTCCCAGCGGACGGTGACCGTACCTCTTTCATCCCCGCTCCATCCCCAAACACGAACAGGTTTTCCGCGCTGCAAAACCATGTTGTCGCCGAAGATCGGGACTGTCTGCAATACAAGTCGTATCATGCTACATCCGGTTCTTCTTTACCCAATCAATAATCTCGTCAACCTTGCCAAAAACAAGTCCCGTAACCGTATCCGCGCAACCGTAATAAATCGCCACTCTATTTGTGTCCTTGTCAACAAGCGCGGCTACGGGGAAGGTAACATTAGGCACGTCGCCCGCCAATTCATAAATCTCCCGCGGGTTTATAATATACGGTCTTGGCCGCGCTATAATTTTCCACGGCTTTTCAATATCCATCAACGCCGCGCTGAATGAATACACAAATCCGTTACAGCTTGTCAGCACCCCGTGATAAAAAACAAGCCAGCCTTCAGATGTTTCAATGGGGCAAGGCCCCGCGCCTACTTTTGTGCTTTGCCATCCGCCTGAAGGCGACATAACATGACGATGTTTACCCCAATATACCAAATCGGGGCTTTCCGAATAAACAATATCGCCGAAAGGAGTATGCCCCGAATCGCTGGGACGGCTGTACATGGCGTAATTTTTTCCAATCTTACGCGGGAAAAGAGCGCCGTTCCTGTTGAAGGGCATTACCGTATTTTCCATTTGATAAAATTTTTCAAAGTCAAAAGTATAACCCAAGCCGAGGCACGGGCCGTGATAACCATTACACCACATAATGTAATAACGGTCTTCTATAAAAATTACCCTTGGATCGTACTTGTAATCCGAGTCGGGTATCTCGGGGTTATCTTTAATAAACTTTATCGGTTCATCTTCAATAACCCAATTAATGCCGTCCTTACTCTTCCCCGCATGAATGTCCATGTGACGCGCAGTATCATCGCAACGGAATACGCCCGCAAACTCTCCCTTATAGGGAACAACGGCGCTGTTAAAAATACTGTTAGACCGTAATGTCAAATCCCTCGGAATAATCGGGTTCTTAGAAAACCGCCACATCAATTCTTTTTTTGGATTGCTGTTAGACGGCCTGTCTTCCCATGGAATATTCGGCAAGCCTTTTCCGTTTACGATGATACTCATATATAGACTCCTTAGGGTGTTAAGCGGGAAAATATCCCCGGCAATGTAAATACCGGGGATTAACAAATTATTTATTGGCTTCGGCTATTTTCGCATTCCAGTCCTGGGAAACAGATTCGATTAACTGGGCAGGTTCCCCGTCAAGATACCACATATTCCACGCGATATCACCGCGTTCCAGACCGTTGATATAGGTATGGTATTTTATCATACTAATGGTAGGATTGCGGACAAGCGCGAGAGTTTCATCGACGGCGCGGGAATCGCGGAAATAGTCATACTGTCCGGATTTCCAGTCGTCATCAACCGGCGTATACCATAGCGCCACCGCCCAAAGAATTTTTTCAACATCCGCGGCCTTATAAGTGGCGGGAATGACCATCAGATTATCACGGCTATACACGCGATAGGTAGTGGATTTCGGTCCTCTGGGAAACAGCACCATGCCCCAATCATCTTTCATTCTCTTTAACTCAACGGAATCACTGTTGGCAATATATGACTCATCAATCCGCATCGCCACCTTCCCGTCAATAAACTCGGATTTATACCAATCCCAGTTACTATTATCCGGTCTCGGTTTCAGAACGCCTTCGTTATTCAACCTGATGGCAAACTGTAGGGCTTCCAGAAATTCCGGCCTACCCGTGGCATTGACAAATTTGCCTGTTTTGGGATCCTTGTCTACATACTGGGCTCCGTTACTGGAAATTATAGCGTCCAGTATTTCCGTAGAAAGGTCTCTGGTCATGGCGTATGTATCAATTTTGCCGTCGTTGTTTATATCACGCGTCAGCCTTTTACAAATTTTAAGGAATTCGTCCCAAGTCCAAGTACCGGCTTTCTGCATATTGTAGGGGAGGTTGGGATCAAGTCCCGCTTCCCTAAACAGACGTTTGTTAAAAAACAACGCTTGGAAATTGTTAAGATTTATGCCTACCGAAAAGGCGTAAGGTTTACCGTCAAAAGTAAAGGAATTAATCGTAGGCTGATTAAATTCTACCGGCATATATCCCTTGCCGATAGCCTTCGGAGTCTTGATAGTGTTGGGTAACGGGGCAAGAAGACCGCGCGCCCTCATCGCCATAGCCCAGTTCGGTTGAAGCAAAAAAACCTGCGCGTCAGGCTTTCCGGACATGGTGGATATAACGGCTTTTTGCTGCATCCCATTCCAGTCTGTAATGGCTTTTTCCCTGATGGTGACACCGTATTCCTTCAGTAATTTTTTACGCTGTTCAAGTATTTTTTCAGCGTTTTCATTCTGCGGTTTTCTGGTATTAACATCATAATCCGCCCACCAGTTGCCAATAATAATATCCATGCCTTTTACATTCGCTTTGTTTTGACCCCATACGGGGAACGCCGCAATCAGCGTCAGCGCTACCAGCGCTATAATCATCGTTTTTTTCAGCATTATATGCCTCCTGTAAATAAAATTTATCTCAAGCGGTACGCCGCAAGACGGCATCCGCATTGAAACCTTACGGAGGTGACCATAAAAGTCAACGACTTTTGCGGTCACCCTACATCTTAATACCTGTCTGGCTAAGGGACTCAACAAAGGCCTTTTGCGCCACCAGATATAACAATATCAGCGGGGCGAGACATATCAGCATACCGGTGGCGATTATCGCCTGGGTATACCCCATCGGCGCGGCCGAATAAACAGCGCCCGCGCTACTGTTCATCGACATCCACCATGCGCCAAGCCGGTCGGCAATTCCGCTTAAGCCTACCGATAATATTTTATAGTTACTTAAAAACAATGTCGAGTAGAAAGAATCCGTCCACTGCCACACAAAGGAAAATAAAAAACAGGAAGTGAGCATGGGGGTCGCGTCGGGAATCATTATCCTGATAAAAGTCTTAAATCTTCCGCAACCGTCCACCCATGCGGCTTCCTCAAGTTCTTTTGGCATACCCCTGAAATACTGTCTTAGCAAGAAAATATACAATCCGCTTTTTAATCCCATGCCCGTGGCGGAAAGCAGCCAATAACAGGCGGCGCTGTCAAGCAGATTGGCAGGACTGCCCGTTATAAGTCGTATCAGACCGAATATGTCAAAAAAGCGGAAATTAAGGTAGAGCGAAGCCATGATAGTCTGAGGCGGTACGACAATAATCAACATAACGCACATAAACCAAAAATTTTTAAGCGGAAATTTATAACGGGCGAAACCGTAACCCGCCATGGTACACGCGGAAACCTGCAAAACGGAACTGATCAGCATGATAATCATGGTTTGTAACAGCGCGGGCCAAAACTCAAGCAACTCTCCCGCCAGCTTGTAATTCCCCAGCGTAAAATGACGGGGGATGCTCACAACCGTACTGTCGTACAAATCCTGCTGTTCCATAAAACTGATGCTGAGTTTGTCCAACAACGGCTGTACGATAAGAAAACACAGACCAAAGAGCAGTACGGCGCGGCAGATTTTATACACCACGTCAAGAATGGTTTTTTGAAGATGATATGAGCGGGATATACTGCCCCAATCTCCGTTTTTTTCATTGTTATTCATAGTAGTACACCCTTTTGGAAATTATCGCCATCGCGACGCCAATGATTAAAATAACGGTAAAAAAGTATACCCATGCCATAGCGGTAGAAAAACCGTATTCCATACGCTGCATCATCGTCACCCTTATTTTTTCCATAACGCGATTATCCGTTCTGATAAAATAATCTACGACGCTGTAGACGACATTAACAAGTATCAGGGAGCTGATCATGGGGAATGTAATTTTCCAGAAACACTCCCAACTTGTCGCCCCTTCGATTTTTGCCGCCTCAAACATACTTGGCGGAATCGTTTGCAGGGCGGAAAGGAAGATAATTATCTGTATGCCGGAAGCCATCGCTATATCGTAAATTTGATTTATAATACGGAAAATATACGCCATAAAGTCGCTTGCGGCTCCTTCGGCGACGAGTATATCCTCAAGCACGCCGGTAATTGACGATTTCATTAAATTGCCGCTTTTAATTATTTCCGCCATACTGCTTAAAAGGGTATTATTAGTCTCAAGACCGATCATGATGCCGGAAGAAAGAATTACAGGCAGAAAGAAAATCGCACGCACAACACCCCTTGCCTTAAATTCCTGATTTAATATGAGGGCGGCAAACAGGCTGAAAATAATTACAGCGGGGACAATCAGGAGCATACGTCCGATTTCTTCGATAAGCAACCGGTTAAATTCAGGATCAATCATGAGAACGCGTTTTAAGTTTTCAATACCGGAGAAATCCATGGAAAATCCGTTTTTAACAAGGTCGATATTAACGTCGCTGAATACCATGCGTAGAGATTCCAGAATCGGTAAAAACAGAAACGCCATAAGACCGAGCAGGAAGGGCAAAATAAACAAATACCCCGCAACCGCGTTTTTGCCTTCAAGCGTTAAAGAAAGTTTATTGTTCTTTTTAATAAGATACATAAATTCCCCCTTCCCCTTGCCGCAGTACCGCGAAATGACGCGCTTTAATAACAACGTCATTATAATAAAAGTTACCGTCGGTACTGTTCACGATAACGCGGGTTCCGTTTTCGTATTCGGTCATCGTCACTCCCTCGGACAGAATGGCATGGTTGGTAATCGCCTGATTATACAGGCCGGCAAAACAATCGTTGAATATTTGGTACAGAGCGTTGGCATCCTGAGACCATTTGTCATATTCATTGGCGTAAAATTGCCTGAACTTCGTTTCCTGTAATACGGTAGTTTCTTCTGCCATAAAACTAAAGTACAGTCCCGCCCCGCTTTCAATGGTTTTAAGCAGATTTCTCGTGTAATCTTCGGCAAGGTTTATCGCCGGTCCCGTATACGGCACAAGCCCGTGAAGAACAATCTGGTAAAACGGCACTGAAACATCGGTAATACCGAAACTTTGATCGTCAACGGCCATGTCCGTAATGAAACTTGCCCAAGGCGCGGCATAAGCGTAACCCGTGGTTATCATAACGCCTGTTCCCTTACCCGACAATTCATTAAGTTTTTCCTGCCGTATCTTCATTGAGGCCTCACGACTGACAAGCCTCTTTTCATGGTAATCGCCTGAAAGTTTCGAGCCCAAGTTTCTAAACGCGATGTTATGCAGATTAAATTTTTTAGACTTACGCGCGAATTTGTCTATTAGGGACATCATATAGGCGGGGCGCGCAAGGTAACTGAGTTTGCCCCAGCGGATACGTTCCCCGAACCAGACAAAGCTGAAGGGATATTTTTCTATCCGTTTACGGTTCACATAGCGCGCCGCGTCGCAGTAAAGATCGAAACCGTCAAAGAGTTTGACATTCTTAATATAAAGAAAATCCGCTTCGGGAAAAATTTCATAGCCATTTTTTTTCGCGGCTAATGTCAATTTTTTAAAATCATTCTTACCGCCAATCTTGCCTATCAATTTAATTTTACCCGGTATTGAATGCTCGACACTGCGGTTAAACCAACCGGTAAGTTTTATCCGTACATTTTTCCAGCCCCATTTGGCGAAGTCATTAATCATGCCTTCGGATTCCTTATAGGAAGTAAGTTTCAGCGGCAGATCAATCGGTACGCCAAGCCGATGCTGTGTCTTGTTTACCGCGCCGACAATCTCTATGGCGATAGGTACGCCGTTTTCCGCACGCGCGCCCAAAGACGGATATTTGCGCATTAGCCATGAACGGTATTCCTTCGCCATACCCACATAGCCGTCTTGAGCGCAGGGGGTATAGCGAAGTGTAATATTCTCGCCCTTGGGCAGACTTCTTTCGTACAGGTATACCGACCTGTCGGAACGGCCTGAAATGTCCATTTTTGCGCCATGCACCATGTTAAAGAGTGGATATACATTATTCCATGAACTGTTCCGACCCGATACATCCGCCCGCACTCCGGCATACGAGGAGCCTTCTTCAATGACACATAACATGGCGTTCCCGTTTTTCTGAATGCCGAAGACAGGGAAAAGCGCTTTATTATCATTGATTACAGCGTCGCGCGGCATCGCCTCATCCCAGCCGTAAACGTCGTTGTTATACGCCAATTGATTCTGCTTTTTATTGTTAAAGTATATTAGCGCGCCGCTACCGTCGGGAACAAGCAGGTAGCCTTCGTCACCGACTCCACCCGCCCCCATATACGGCAGAAGGCTTAATTGGATTATGGGATACGCGGACCGATACGCTATTTTGTCAAAAGGCACATTGAGCAGCATTGATTTTCCGTCAAGCGAATAGCTAAGCGTTATGTTAAACGCGGGTTTCTCCGCGCCTTCCGGTATAGTATAGAGGGAAGAGTCTTCGGAATAATCGTCGATTGTGTAGCCGGCTTGCGCGAAAAGTTCTTCCATAGTCTCCTTCATATATTCCTGGGTAGTATCGCGCAACACATACATTTTTGTCCGGCTGAGATCGGGAAAATTGGATAAAAGCTTGGCTTTATCGTCGCCCGAGCGCAGATTGTTAATGTCGTAGAGACGGTAACTCGCTTCAACCTTACGCCGGTCATCACGTTCCATTTGTTCCAAAAATTTTAACATTCTTTGTTCCGGAGCCGCCGGGGGAATTATAAAACTACGGGCAATATCGCCGATTGAATAACGCACTTCAATCGTATTATCCGTCAGGGAATAGTTATAAACACCTAACGCCACGCTGTTGAGGCTTGAATACAAAGTCATGCCGACACCGGCGGCATCGGCGTATTCCAGCGAAAACTGGGAGCCCAAAAAATCTTTTGTTACCACGTCGGCAAGCGTATCGTTTGCGGCATCTTCGGGATTGGAACGCCATTGTACGCCGGTGGCCTTATCCGTAAGGATTATTTCCGCGGTTTGCGGCAAGAAACGCAGATGTAAATATTCATTTTCAAGAACAAGATCTTCAGTACTGCCGTCGTTTTCAAAAAGAGTGACCGTTCTGGCCCTATGGGTTTGTTTATTACACGAAGCAAGTATAAGGAGAATTAATATCAAAGCGGTTAACCTAAATAGCTTTTTCACCATCCCTCCTAAAGTACCCTGAAAAGTATTTCCTTATACAAGGATATAAAGTAAGCGATAGCGTCGCTAACAAGACTAAAGAAAATTACAAATATAAAAACTATAATTCCCATTCCAACTATGGTAAGCAAACTTGAACCGATAGTCTTAGCCAACGAATAATCGTGAACCATCATCATCCCGGCAAGGAGCAGTATGCCCGTCCATATCGCGGAAAAACCGGCAAGCACCCAATAAATCGAACCTTCATCAAAGGTTATTATTTGGCTTAACAGGATCATAATCGCATTGATGATTACATAGGGCGTAAGCGCATAACATACGGACATATAAATTTCAAACATTCGTCCCTTGCCGTCCATAAGCGTCGTAAGACTCCAGTTTGCCACGGTCCACAACCCTACCGGCAATAAAATTCTCAGGGCGACAATAACGGAGTTAAAGTATTCCAAGTTTATTAAAACAAACTGGAAATTGGTTAATGTAAGACGAAGAACTTCCACCACGACGGCAAGACCGATTATAATATTCGCGGCGGCGATGGAACCGCGTTTTTCATGGGTTAAATCCCAAAAACCGTCAAGCGGGTGGGTACACACATAAAGCGAATATTTAAGCGTTTTTCCCAAGTGTATCCACCATTCTTTATCGTTAAGGTATTTCATGCTTCCTTAATCTCCTTGATGGTTTTAATTGAGATTCTGATAATAGGCGGCAGAAGAACCGCAATCCCGATAATTAAAAGCATCCACCAAAGGTTTTCTTCCATCCATTGTTTACGGTACAACTGGAAAGCTTTTCCGTAGCCTTCACGATAATGTTTTAACTTATAGTATTTCATGGCTTTTTGAAATTCTTTCTGCCTAAGCGCCGCCCGACCAATTCCAATGTAAGCCAAATCATAATTTCCGTTCATTTTTAAAACTTTTTCCCAAACTACCGCCGAAGATTCATAACGACCGGCTTTGTATTCGTTTAACGCATCGTTAATTAACGCTCCATAATCGGTAAGATCAAAGCGCGTAAGGGTGGCGGCTCTTGAATCAAGGGCATACAAGGAGTATCCCATTTTCTCAAGGGCGACCGGCTGTAGAAAAGAGCCTTTGCGGTTACCGACTCCGCCAAAAGCGTATAACAGATTTCCCTGAAAATCATACATAAAAATACGCCCGCGCGCCCTGTCAAAACAGGCGTAAGAATCGTTATCAAAAGCCACAACATCTATAAAGCGGGAACGGCCCGATATGCCGCCGGCGTTGCCTACGACCAAATCCCCTACGGGATCTTCATAACCGTTACGAATTAAAATATCCTGCCCCATCGCGTTAAGCCGTCTGACGGGATCCGTCTGCCCCATGGAGTTGGTAACATAAATAAACCCGTCCCTATCTATGGCGACATTGCTGTACTCGGTCGGAATGAAAAGATCCATGCGTTCTTTTTGCGCCTGAGTGGAAAGAAGTTTCCATATATAATCAATGGGATTAACAGCTACCTTATTCGCGCCCATATAACCGGAAAATTCCCACCGGCTGTCAAACTCCATAAGTCCTTTGTTAATATTACGCGCCTGAATAAAAACACGGTTCGCAAAATCAACGACTAGCTTTACGGGAAGAAATTCCGTAAGCTCTCCGATACTCTCATCATCAGGTTTCTCAATCGTATGAATATATTTCCAATTATTATCAAGTACAAGCACGCGTCTGTTGTTAGTGTCGGTAATATACAGATTACCGTTCCTGTTCTCAAAAATATCCATAGGATAATTAAACGGCGATTCCTCTCCGTTAATGATTACGGAAGAAACATCCGCCTTAACGGTATGTTTACCGTTTTCATCAACTTCGATTTTTATTATCCGGTTATTGCCGGAATCGCAGACATAAACGCGGTTGTCCCGGATAAATAACCCCTGAGGATCCCTAAAATGGCCTACTTCCAAATCGGTTCCAAGAATATATTCACCTACACGATACGCGTCAGGCGAAGAAACCTGCTCAAACCAAAAATCATAATTGTAAGTATAGTTGGTGGGATCGGCGTTAAGCGAAAGTACGGAGGTAAATAACATAACGGAGAGGAGGAAGAGAGGGAATGAGCAATGAGGGGAACATTGTTTATGTTTAAAAATTAGTTTAAATTTTTTCATTTTTATTCCTTTATTCCTGAGCTTGCCATTGTTTGTAAAACATTGCTTTGGGCGAATATAAACATTACTAACGGAACAATCATTACAAAGAGGGTTACCGCGGCTCCTACGCCCGCGCGGGCGATGCCGCCGGTGATAATTTGACCAAGGGCGTACGGTAGCGTTTTTAATTGTTCCGAATATATAAAGTTGGAAGCCCTGGCGTTCCAGAGATTTTGAACGGAAAAGATCATTACGGTAAGCCACGCCGGTTTAATCATCGGTAGGACTATCCATATAAAAATACGGAATTCTTTAGCGCCGTCCACTTTTGCCGCCTCCAGCAGGGTATCCGGTATGGTGTCAATGAATTGTTTTAATAAGAAGAATCCCATAGGCATCGCGAACGCGGGAACAATTACGGAAAGATAAGTGTCTACCCAGCCAAGACGCGCCATAACAAGGTAGTTGGGTATCGCCGTTACATAGCCGGAGAACATAAGGGTTATAATTACGCCGGTAAAGAAAATCTTTGAACCGGGGAATTTGTATTTTGAAACAACAAACGCCCCCATAGAAGCTACAATAATTAATCCGACAGTTCCGACAACCGTAATGAATACCGTATTAAAAATATAACGCGAGAATGTAACCCAGGATTTACTCATAAGAATAAACATATCCTGAAAATTATTTAATGTAGGACGTTTGACAAAAAGAGTAGGCGGAAACCGGAAGATTTCATTTAACGGTTTAAAAGCGTTATTAATCGCGAAAACAAGCGGATACGCGAAGAAAAGCCCGAAAAGAGTGAGGATTGCGATAATAAACGCGTCGCCTCCGAATGAACGGTTAAGTCTTCTGCCGCCGACTAATCTTTTGGGTTTTTTTGCCATATTAAGTTCCCACCCGTTTAAGCATTTTTTGAATAACCGTATTAATTACAATCATTGTAAAAAACAGTATTGTGGCTATGGCGGAAGCGTAACCCATTTCAAAACGCACGGAACCGTAATCAACAAGATGGTTGACTACGGTATGCACGGCATAATCCGTACTTGGAGAGCCGGCAAGCGCGACGGTAACATCCGCGACCCCGAACGACTGCGTAATAGCCATAACCGCGCCGAACATCAACATTCCCTTCATATTCGGTAAAGTAATGTACCACAACTCCTGCCAGCGGTTGGAGATCCCGTCCACAAGACCGGCTTCGTAAAGAGTCGGATCAATCGTGGAAAGACCGGCAAGGAACGCGAGGAAGCCGGCGCCCAAACTCATCCACAGGATAACTATAAGCATTACAGGCATCATATATTTGGGATCTGTCAGCCAAAATATAGGCTGGTCAAGAATACCCAGATTCATTAAAATACCGTTTATGTAGCCGTAAGCGTCGCCCGAAAATATCAATGTCCAGATCATGTAAACGGCCCCGGAAATTGACGGCGCGTAGAAAATTAAAGTTACAAAAGCGCGGATATAGCGCGGTAATTCGTTAATAAACCAAGCGAACAGGAAAGCGGCAATATAACCAATCGGCCCCGTTATCGCAGCCATAATAAACGTGTTTTTAAGTGAAATTAAAAACACATCGTCACCTAACAGCAGGTTGATATAATTACGCAGTCCTAGAAATTTCGGCGGTTCAAGAATGTTATAATACGTAAAGCTGAAAAATATCGATATTATGACGGGAGCGACAAAGAAAAGAAGGAAAACAATCGCATAGGGAGCCAAGAAGATATAGCAAACCTTATTTCTGGATATTTCTTTTATAAGGCTTTTATTCTTCTCTTTTATTTTGTTAAAATATTTTGAAAAATTCATCCTTCCCCCTATTCCAAACCAAATTCTTTTCGTTTTTTAATCAACTCGTCATTAATCGTAAGCGTATAATCCAACAGTGTTTCCCGCGTATCCTGCCCCTCATTTAAAATTTTACGCGCCGCATTCGTAATATGTCTGCTTATAAAGTATCCGCCGGGAACCTCCGGTACGCCCACAGTCCACTTGCGCTGTTCGTCAAGAACCGCCATTTGTTCCGAACCCCATGAAAGCCGCCTGAAAGCGGCGTAATTCGCCGTGGGATAACGCGCCGCCGCCCCCATGATGCTTTCAAGTTCCCGCCCGTACCTAAGCTGAGTATCCGCGCTAATCCACCATTTCATAAATTTCCATGCCGCTTCTTTGTTTTTAGTCCCGGAAAAAATCATGGAAGCGAGGGTTCCCGTTGATACGGAGCGGTTTATTACTCCATTTTCCCTTAGCAGACCCGGCATTCTTGAGAAACCCCAAAGACCGCGGAGTTCCGGCGCGAATACTTCCAAGGTATTAAAATTCGTATAATCCGCGAACGCGAGAGGCATTTCGCCGGTACGGAAACGGTTAACAAAATCGTAAACGACGGGAGTTTTATAATGGGTGAAAAATTTCGTGTAAACATCAAAGGCCTCTATGGCGGTTTCACTATCCAAAAGAGTCCGCGAGTTTTCATCATTATACATGCGTCCGTCGCGCTGGAACAGGTGCGCTAGAAAGTTTGAAAAGTCAATATTGGCTTGAATGTTGGTAGCGACGGAAGGAACGCCCACATTCATATTGTTTTTTTGAATAACAGGCAGGATATTTATTAATTCATCCCATGTATTGGGGATTGGAAGTCTTAATTCTTCAAAAATATCCTTCCTGTAAAACATTACGTGGAAATACTGTGTTTCCGGCAAACCGTATACGCCGCCCTGAAACGTAAACGGAACAATCACGCTCGGACTTAAATCCTTTACCGCTTCCTGAAAATCAGGAAACTTTGAAATATCTACAGCCGCTTTACGGATAGCGTAATTGACGGGATCGCCCTGCGGAACGGTAAGAGCCATATCAGGCCCCGTACCCGCCACAACGGCGGGCATAACCGCGTCCGCGGCTACAAGTTTTACGTTTACTTTTATCCCTGTTAACGGGGTAAATGTATCGTCTATCATCGCTTTTAAGATTGTACTTTGATCGCGTCCGGCGAGAATCCAAACATTGATAACATCGGCGCTCTTACGGTGAAAATCGCCAAGGTTATTGTAATCAACAAAGAATGACGCTATAAATGAGCGTATTTCGTGAAAAGCGGCGATAAAGAAATTTTCATGTATTTTCGGCAATTTCGAGCCGGACGCGCTGATCGCAATATAATCAATATCAAGCTGTGATTGTGAAAGGGCGAGCAAACTGTCGCCAAGGGAGCTTATATTGGTTTTAAAATTGACAAGCGTTCTTGGAATTTTATCAGGCCGTCTTACAAAAAGCTCCAGTTGACGCGCGAGAGTCAGCGCGACCGCCGCCTGCGCGCTTCGCTCGCCCGAATAGCTTGTTAAATCATCAACCAGTTTAAACAGTATTTTGCTCTCCAGTTTCATCGCCTCAATAACTTCGGGATACACGACATCGACGCGGTAATCGCGGTAAATATCCGGCTCGGGACCCGTCAATACAAGTATCTTGCGATATATCGCGTTCAGACGGAAAACGCTTTCTTCCATTACGTTAAGCATTTCGCCCATACCGCCCAGAGTCGCCTGGATACGAATTGTATTCCGACCCATTCCCAATGGAAAGTAAAAATACCCGTTTTTATCACCTAACGTGACAAGATTCCACTTGTTACTATAGACAAAAGGTACGGCGGAAAGTTCTTGAACGGGAATTTCCCCGTTTATCATGACAGTACGGTTTGAAACAAACCCCCTGTTATAATTTTGCCTGCCCTTAATGGAAATACGGTACATCCCGTTTTCGGGCACATCAAATTCCCACTCGATCCACTGCCCGGCGACGCGCCAACTCTGACCGCCAATCATATTAAGCCTTATCTTTGCCACGCTTGGAGGTTCCGTCGCGCCTGAGGAACGATCATAAACGGGATACAGGGAGGGATCGGATCTTCTTACGGCTTTTTCCCCTTGAATCTTCAATAAATAATTATTGTGGCTATTATTATATTTATTCAAATTTACATTAGAAATATAATCACGGTAATTCTGCGTCTTAACCGGCGCCTTTATTAAAAGGGAGCGGATCACCACGGGTTCATTTATGCCTGTAAGCCTGATGGTATTCGCGCCTTGCCGCAAATAGAAAGAATAAGGCTCCGCGAAATACCCCAACGAATCACTGAACCACGCGCTTTCCCAGCGCGGCTTTTCAACCTGGGAAGAACGGATTTCGTTACCCTGATTATCAAAACGACTGCTGGAACTGTCGCTCCAAACGCGCTGAAACGAAAGCCTGTCCGCGCCAAGAAAGGGAATTTCACCGTTAATTGAAATAGCGCGTTCTATCGCGATACCCCTTGACTCAACGGGGAAATATTCCATTTTTATATAATAAAGTCCGGCCCGCTCGACATTGACCGTGTACTCAACATAACTTACTTCTTCCGTACGTAAAACACGCGCTTCATTTTCAAAATTTTCAATCGTAGAAACCCCCTGAGCGGAGGTCCATGCGAAAATATTTACGGGAATATCCCGCAACCCTGAAGGAATGTCTATGTAACGTTCCATGTAGCGGGAATATGTATTGGTTCTTCCGGTACTCGCGCCGCTAAGATCAAAGCCGGCATATTTTGCGGAAAAATCCTGTTCTTTCCTTGTACCGGCAAAAATGATCAGCGTCACAGCAACGATAATAACGGCGGCAATTATCAAAATCCTGACTTTAAAATTATTTTCATTCATTTTTATAACGGCCTTTATTCATATAATTTATCTATGTTATTTAACACTGTTAATCATAATATTGATAAGAACGGAACTGTCCGCCGAATTGGCCTGACCCGTCATCCGGTCAAAAAGACCGTATTTTTCCCCATTACCCCTTATAGCCCCATTGTCCCAGTAAATTGGAACAAGCCCGTATTTTTTTGCGGTAACAAATATATGTGTAATGTAATTTATTCTGCTCTGACGCGCCTGCGTTTCAACCGCTTTGTCATCCGGATGCGGTTGCAATGCCGCGCCTGTTTCTCCGATAATTACCGGAATATTATTATCAATGTATTTTCCCTTGAAGGGGGCAAAATCATTTTCTACTTTTTGTTTTTCGCCGTCTGTTCCCCATGAGGAACGTTTTCCTTCTATGCTAAATTCACTTGGCTCATAATAATGGAAGGTAACAATCTGTTTATTAGGGACGCTGTCAGGTGGCAACCAAAAATAATTGGCGACAGTGTGTTTAGCCACGGTACAATAACCGGGAAGAACCAAGAAACGGGCGGCATTATTGGAGCCTGTGTCCCTTACAACTTTCGTAAAAAGCCTATTCCATTCGTTTACAATATCATACTGCGAACTCTGCGCGCTATCACTGCCCCAGCCCCAGTTACCGTCATGAATCTCGTTCATAGATTCAAATATCAGCCAGTCGCCGTAATTCTTAAAATACTCCGCTATCTGCTTCCACACGCGTACAAATTTAAATGTTACTTCTTTATAACCATCCTCGCTCGCTCGGGCCTTGTTAATAGAAAGCCAGCCGTTGTCTCTTCCTTTTACGGTCGAACCGTCGTGGTGCAGATTGATAATCACCTTAAGACCGGCCCTATGCGCCATATCAACAACTTCGGCAACGCGCTCTATATATTTTTCATTAATATGATAATCAGGCGCGGGACCAATGTAGCCCATCCATGTTACGGGGATGCGTACCAAATTAAAACCGGCCTGTTTAACCCCATTAAGCAGAGTCTGATTTATTTTTGGGTTTCCCCAGCCGGTTTCACTTGCCCGCCCGCTGACATAGGCATCAAGACTATTCCCGATATTCCAGCCGACAAGCAACCCTTCATCATGAAAATAATCAAAGGCTGTTTTATCAGACATCGACTGCGGAGCAAATTCATTTTTCGTATCCGGAACTTTGGGCTTATATGAAAGGTCAACTACCTCTTTTTTTTGCGAACCTGAAGTAGAATGGCAAAATGCCAACAGGACGGGGAACAATAAACATAGTAATAATTTTTTCATCGTAACCTTCTTTAGGTTCTTAAAATCTCACACAAAGGCGACATGGAGTTATCTCTTATCTTTTAAACAGAGATAAGCGACATATTAATGCCGCTTATCTACCTTTGTGCGAGATGTGAGAGACGGTTATTTTGCTTGCGTAAAAACAAATTCGGTAAAGTTTAATGCTACCGCTTTTTGTTTACCGGAATTCGCTACGCCTTTTCTACCCTCGCCTTTGGTTAAGAACACCAACGCGTTGGCACTGCCGGATGTACCGGTCGCCTCAGCCGTCGTTTTGAAGTTTATCGTTATGGAAACCACTTCATCCTTCTTGGATTTTTTAATCTCCGCCATGCCGTCATCACCAACCCAGGAAAGCGCTTTCCAATAACTTGCAGCCGGAGTGGTATCAACCAGACCAACCAGTACAATGTCTTCCAAATCGCGGCTTGTCGTGTAAGTTATTTTTAAAGTATAGCTCTCGCCCGGAACAATCTTATGCCCGTTGAACAAACGCCTGTCGGAGAGTACGCCCTGATAGCCGTCCCCGTATTGGAAATTGTCATTCAAATTAAGCGTGAAAGCGCCTAAATCGCCGCCGATTCCCTTAGCCGCCGCTGGAGCCGCCGGTTTTGGCTTTGATTTATTTACATCTTTTTCCAAAGGAACGCCGCCGGTGTACAGTCTTACGTCCCACAGCTTAAATTCATACGGACCGGGACTGCCGTTACGGGTGGTTTGGAATTCTATAAATTGGGCCTTCTCAAGATTGACAGATGTCCCTACCGTTTTCCCCCAGGAAGGTTGCATAAGAAAATCTACCGGCACTATGATAGTTACAGGCTGACCTTCTATCGTATCAAAGGCATATTCGTAATACGCGTAATCCGTTACATCAGATGTCGTAATTTTTACCGCATAACGATCGCCGTCGCCTAAAATCCTGAATGAAAAGGCGGAAATGGTTTTAAGTATGTCCAGAGTTTTTGGATCGGGGTACAGTTTAACATTAACAAAACCATATTCGTATTTGTTGGTTATGTTGCCTTTAAAACTATAGGCGGGCATACCCTCCTGGGTGCCTTCGGTCATGTTAATAGTGGATGTTCCGCCATTATCTTTGTCGCCGTTGACCAACCAGTCCCAACTTGTCGCCGTCGAATCATAGGTAACAATCTTACCGGTTGAAGCACAGGCAAAGATTATGGCACAAATAGCGACAAAAAGAGCCAAAATACACAAATTTTTTGTGTTTCTCATAAAAAACCTCCATAAAGAATTAATTTAATTTTAGAACTGCGCTTGTCTAAAGATCAATTCTATTATGACAATAATACCCCCATTATCTGCTACCGTCAACAAATATCTCTATAATAAAGTATGTATTTTTAAAACTAACCTATGATATTATCTATAAAACCCGGATATGTAACCGCGGCGCATTCGGCGGTGGTTATTTCAACGGGAACAGGACTGCCGAGAGCGGCGACCGCAAAAGACATAACAATACGATGGTCATTATGACCGTCAATAACAGGAATTTCCTTCACGGACAATCCGCCTTTTCCATGAATAATAAGTCCGTCCGGTAATTCAGTACAGCGTACTCCAAGTTTTGCTAACTCTTTCGTCATTACGGTAATGCGGTCAGTTTCCTTGATACGGGCATGGGCGACATTGACAAGTGTTGTGTCTCCGTCCGCAAAAGCGGCCGTAACCGCCGCCGCAGGGAGCAAATCAGGCGTTTTATTAAGATCGAAGGTTCCGCCGCGAAGAGAACCGCCGCGGGATACGGTAATAGACCGACCATTTTCGCCGTTATCGTTGTATTGAACATTACAGCCCATTTTTTCCAGTATTTCAAAGAAGTATTTGTCTCCCTGGGTATCCTGAGGATCAAGACCGAGCAGAGTTACAGATCCTCCGGTAATCGCGGCGGCGGCCGCTGGGAACGCGGCGGATGAAAAATCACCCGGTACCGAGGAAGAGAACGCCTTCCAACAGGAGCCGCCGGGAATGGAAAAAAATGAAAAATCCGGCAAAGTAGCGTATTGAATACCGTGGGCTTTTAAATAAGAAAGAGTCATCTCAATATACGGTTTTTCGTTAAGAAGGGGAACTTCGACTTCGGTTACTATACCGGCGGGAGCCAACGGGGCCGTAATTAAAAGCGCCGACAGGTATTGGCTTGTAGGACACGGAAGGCTAACCTTCCCGCCCTTCCACGGACCGTTAATCGTTATCGGGGCGCACCCATTATTACTTTTTGAATTAACGCCAAGACCGGCCAAAGCGTCAAGAAGGAGGGCCGCGCTGCGTTTTTGAATCTGTTCATCGCCCGTAAATTCAATGGGTTTCTGTTGAAGACCGGCAACGGCAAGCGCAAGGTAAAGGGTAGTCCCGGAATTGCCCACGTCGATTACAGTGTGAGGACCTAATTCTTTTTTTAAACCGCCGTTACCCCGTATTTTCCAACTGATTTTTTCTCCGTTACCTTGTTCCGCTATTTCCGCGCCGAAAGCCTTGCAGGCGTAAAGACAGGAACGGGTATCCAATGAATCAAGCGGGTACTTTATTACGGATTCACCGTCCGCAAGAGAAGCGATCAGTAATTGCCTGATGGTGTGGGATTTGGAAGCTGGGATTTTAAAAGTACCGGTAAATCGGCGCGGAGTTATACGTACATTCATCGGATATTTTACGCTTTTTTAAGAATTCTCTCTATCCTATTTATCAATTCATCTTTTTTAATCGGCTTTCTAATGTAATCAACCGATCCCATTTCACGCGCTTTTGCCTGATCCTGCGAGTCTTCAGACGTTGTGTAAATCGCTATCGGTACGCTGTGTAATTTGGTTAAATCCCGTATCCTGATGTACGTATCCCATCCGCCCATTTCAGGCATATTCAAATCCAACAACACCATATTGGGAGTATAACCTTGGAAGAACAGGTCCAAAGCCGCTTTACCGGAACTGACCGTGGTAACGTCATAATTTTTCTCCAACATGGCCTTTGTCAGGGTAAGAACGGTTTCCTCGTCATCAATTACAATGATTTTTTTCTTTTCATCGCCTGATTCAACCTTGAATTTTTCCGATTCAACTTTAAGATCCTCAAAATTCCGGTTATTCTCGGCGCTCATTTCATCTACCAGACCTACCGCGACTTTTATTTCCTGCATGGCTCCGTTTACTATGTCGTTCATACCGTTTACCACGCTATTGCTGATATTAATGAAATCATCCGTTTGTTGCGTCAGGTGATCGCCTGAGACAAGCATTTCTTCCGAGCCTTTTCTAACCGATACGCTTATTTCTTTCAGATGAAACATGGAGTCCAGTATTTGTTTTCCTCCAATTCCCTGTTCTTCCATCGCATTGCGGATATTTTGCTCATGTTGCGAAACCGTCTTCACTTCGTCATCAATAACGCCGAAACGGGAAAGAACCTCGTTACTTGATGCGGTTATGCTATCTATGGAAGCTTTTATCTTTTTTAACATCGCCGCGGTTGTCTTTGACTGCCGCGCCGATGATTCGGCAAGTTTACGAATCTCACCCGCCACTACGGCAAACCCTTTCCCCGCTTCTCCGGCATGTGCGGCTTCAATTGCCGCGTTCATTGAAAGCAGATTTGTCTGGGCGGCGATATTATCCATAACGGCGTTTATTTGCAAAAGCCCCTCGGAGTCATGCGCGATATCTATTATCTTCTCCGCTACCGTTTGAAGCCCGTTTTTGCCGTTTGCCGACGCTTCCGTCAAATTGACGACATTTTTACTGTTTTCAACCAAGGTTTTAGTTACCGAATTAATGTTAGCTGTCATTTCTTCAACTGCGGAAGACGAGTTATTAATATTCTTGGCGAGGCTTTCTATCAGGGTATTCAAACTTACAATATTATTTTGGATATCTTTTGCCGCACCGCGCGCTTCAGCGGCGCTTTTGTCCTGCTTGACCGTCATGCTTTTCATACCCTCAAAATTCGTCGAAATATTGTCTACCGCCTTGGAAGTTTTTGCCATATTTGAGGAAAGCTCATAACCCGTATTGGTGAGCGCGTTGATTTTATATTTGATTACCCCTACAAGGTTTTTAATTTTATCCATCATAAAGTCAAAGTCATGCGCAAGAACGCCTATTTCGTCCATGTGTTTAAATTCAACCCGCCGTGTCAGGTCCCCCTCCTCCGCTATTTGATCCAAGGTCTTTACCATGTTATTCAGAGGTTTGAGCGTACCGCTGATAAATATAAAGGAAATTATTAAAATAGCCATTATGACCGCCATCATCAACAGGAAGAGGATTGTCATGTTGCCTTTCAGCGCGTCTTTAATGTTAAGAGGTTGGATAGCGATAATGTGCCAGTTAAGGGTAGGTACGCTAACCAAAGCCGCTACACCTTCATCTACGTTGAAAAATTGAGATTCATCCGAATTTACCCTTTTAAGAGTTTCCGAGCCCGTATTGCCAAGAGCTTTATCCAGCGTTACTTTATTGGTAACCTGATTAACGTCGCGGCTGCCGGTTATTTCCCCTAACTCGTTAAAGAGGTATAAATTCGCGCTGCCTTTATAATTCTGATAAATACTATTAACAAATTCCGTAAGGTCGATACCTGTTCCCACAAGGCCGATAGGTTTGTGTTGCGAATTAAAAACCGGCGCGTTTATAAACAACATTGTCTGTTTTAGTTCGGCATTATAATTAATGTTGAAATTATATTTTTCAGTTTCGTACAGTGTCATTTTGTACCAATAGTTATCGGGACTTTCGGTGTCAAGGGGATAATGATTATCCACGGCAAAGTAAAATTCTTTGTCAACATCACTGCACCAGAAAACCGAGCCGCCTTTGAAAGTCCGGCGGTATCCTTCTATTTCTTCAAAAGCAATTTGTTTTAATTCGTTGTCCCCGGGGTTGAGGAAGTGGCGCTGTATCAGGGGGGAAGTCGTCATTTTAATGACAATGGCGATTTCGCTGTTAACCGATGTTTCCAGTTTGGCTTTTTGAAGTTCCATCGCGTCCCTCAGCTCATACCCCGCCGTATGGTGGAGAGTCTGCCACATTGAAAAGATAAAAGCCACGCTACCGCCGATAAAAATAACCAAAAAAAGAACTACGGAAAAAATAATAAAACGGATTTTTATCGAAGTTCGGCGTTCCTGGTCTTGTTTTTCTTTCATATTTTGCCTCTTAAATCATAAGTATAACACGATTTTATAAAAAGAAACAACGTACTTTATAAATATTTTATTATTTCATTTATGGTTTCTTTATTTTTATATATATTTAAATGCGTACAATTCTTTATCTTTTTAACCTTACAATTTTTTATTAATTCTACTATTTTTAATATATGCTCCTCCTTTATCATGTCCTTTCCCGCGTATATTATATAAATATTAGCCCTTATTTCCTTTAATTCATTATCGCTTATTCCAATATCTTTTAACATTAATTCCCATCTCATAATATTTTTCTTCATAGGAAAATGTAATTTTTCCATAAACAAAAATAATTTATACATATTATTTAAGAATTTTAATGTTTCATCCGTTGTTCCGCAGACCAAATAATTAGGGGACAACGCTATTATTTTTTCAAACATTTCAGGCTGTTTTTTCGCTAAAAACAAACAAATATTTCCGCCGTCGCTAAATCCTATAACGCTTGTTTTATTTATACCGAGCTTTTTACAAAAATTTATTATATCATCGCTATATTGTTCTATTGAATATTCACTATCCACGGAAATACTTTGCCCATGTCCCCTGCTGTCGATTGCAAACGTATGAAAATCTTTAAAATATTTTAATTGATGTTTTTTAAATATACTTTTATCCCCGGAATTTCCATGTAATAATAATAAATTTGGTCCGGAACCATATTCACAATAAGCGATTTTTATGTCATCTAAATTTAAATATTTTGTTTTCATTTTATTCCCCTATAAATAATTTTTTTACGGATGTTGGAAAATAGAACCTCATTAATATTAGAGAATCTCTATCCATTAGAATACCTTCAAAAGTGATTATTAATCATATACCATATTTTTAAAAATATCAACTTTTTAATTTTTTATTAAGGTATTATCGTAAGCTTATTTGAAAATAATTTTGAAGTTCTTTCCATAAAATAAATATTGCCTAATAATGTTATTTATGATATAATTTTAAAAATAAAATGCTATTCGGGAGGACGTTATGAAAAAGAAAATTATATTTTGTTTTATTGCGATTTTTTTATTTTGTATAAATATTTTGAACGCGCAAATGACAATGCCTCAATTACAAGCTATGTATTCTAAATTTCTTAAAGATGAAGGTTATCAACCTAGTGTTGATTCGGACGGCGATGTTGTATTTAAAGCGGAAGGAAGGACTTTTTGGATTGATATTGATGATAAAGATTTAGAATCATTTAGAATTGTATATTCAAATTTTTGGGAAATTGAATCATTAGCGGAAAAATTGAAGGTCTATGAAGTACTTAACTATATAAATAGAACCACAAAAGTCGCCAAAGTTTTTTTGAATTCAAAAGAAGATGATGTTTCAATGGATGCGAATATTTTTGTAAATAAGCCTGAGGATTTCAAATTATATTTTCATCGTATGTTAGATTTGCTATTATATGAAATAAGGGAATTTAGAGAACTAATGAATAAATAAATAAACTGACATAATATGACAAAAATTGCAACAATGAATTCACTCATAGGATATTTTATATAAAATATTCCGTCAACCGGTTACAGGATATATTGCACATAACGTACGGGCTATAAACGATATTTTTACGCCCGATAATATTTTACTCCATATTACAAAAAAAATATCGTTGAATATATTCCATAAAATATAATAATGGTATAAAATATTATAAAGCCGAAAAGAAATAAGCGTAATCATTAAGATCATCGCGCAAAGATTAGGAGGTATTTACATGATAACGGGAAAAAAAATTATCATCGCCGGTATCGCCGGACGTATCGGTTCCGGCATAGGTGAGTATTTTCTGGAGAACGGTAATGAAGTGTGGGGTTATGACCTGTTCTATCGCCCCGGCTCAAAGGAGTATTGGGAATCCAGAGGAGCGCGCGCTGTTATGGGAGACTTCACCAAGGGCGAGTTTGACGGGCTTCCCACCGACGCGGATTACTGCGTCAATCTTGCCGCGAACACGATGCCGGGTAATTTCTCTGTCGGGTTGAGAGACAATGCGCTCGGTCCCGCTCTGCTGATGCGACACTGTAAATATGTAAAAGCGTTTATGCATTTTTCGTCTTGCGCTCTGTATACGCCCACAGACGATCCTATGAAGGCTTATACCGAGGAAGATGCCGTCGGCTCCAAGGCGGAAGGCTACTATTCCGGCGCAAAAATCGCCGGCGAGGGGGCGGTAAAAGCTATCGCCCATATTTTACATCTGCCGACGATTCAACTACGTCCTTCCGTTTATTACGGAACTTACGGAGATGGCGGCTTGTTCGCCCTTGTTTACTTGAGTAACCTTGTAAACCGTCTGCCGATTGAGATCATTAAACGCAAACCGTCATACTTCAGTTGCATTTACGACAAAGATATCAACCTTTTTATGGAGCCGCTTTTAAACGCGGCCGCAACTGAAGCGCCCATTGTAAACTTTATCGGCGATGATTACCTGAGTGTGGAAGAATTGGTCGCCTATATGTCTGAACTTACAGGGATTAAACCTGTGTATAAATATGTTAACGAGCTTTCATGGCCTGCGATGATTATCAGCCCGGAAAAACGTAAATCCATCACCGGTCCCAGCGCTTATCCGTGGAAGAAGGGAGTAAAGGAATTTACGGAATACTGGCTGCCCAAATTACAGGCGGAACAGGCAATCACTGCAAAAACAGCGGCGGCTTCAAAAGTAAAATATACCCGTGAAACACGCCTTAGGGAAATTAGCGGTCTTCCCGGTATTATTGACTTCATATCCGAACACTCCGGGCAGAAGATAGAACCCTATGCCCTTATACTGGGCGGCGGTATAACCCTGCAAAAAGCGGGTGGTTATCTGAAATGGACTGATGAACAGATACAAAATGTCGTTGATGAATTAAACGCAAAATACAAATAATGAATCGTTTTATCAATATCTTTTACGCTTAATGCCCCAATAACGTTTGAAATATAGTATATTTTATTTTTGTTATTAGATTATTTATTTAATTTTTCCCTATTGGAAATTTTCCATTTCATTATAATCCAATACTTCTTTATTATTATTTCCAGTAAACGATTCAGCAATAGATAATAAATTTTCATAATTTACATTTTCAAATGAAGTTGCATCAACATTTACTACTTGTCCAATTCCTATTTCTCCACATCCAAAGTAAAGATGTCCTTCTTTAAAATTATCTCTGGTTTCTTTTGTTATATCATGAACCCAATGGCGCTTTTCTATTTTGTCTCTCTCCACGTATCTATCATATAAAACATCAAAGTCACCTTTAAAAATAAACGTAAGACATTTATATTCATATTTTTCCAATAATGCTTTAATTTGTTCACTCTCTTTCAATATAAAGTCACTCTCAATTATACACATTTTTTCTACCTTTAAAAATTGTTCAATTATATGTAACATTAGTATAAATGTCGCAAAATTACCTTTTTGACAAACCATATTATTCTCGGAACCAAAACCATCACCCAAGACTTCCTTGATAGTATCTTTATTAAAGCATGGAATTCCTAAGAATTTCGATAATTTACGTGAAAATGTAGATTTTCCTGTCGCGCAATATCCACCGACGATTATTATTTTATTTTCCATAATTATACAATACATTTTCTAAATTAATGTGTCAAGCCTTTAACAATATATTCCCTATATAATTCAATTTATTTTACACATAACGTTTCTGCCGTATGTAAAGTATTGGCGTATTCTAAATTATTCTATTATACTATATTTTATAACATAAATAGCCATGAATTGTGTGTATTGTCGCAAATATAATTGATAATATTAAATAAACAATAAAATGATAAGGAATATTTATAAATAACTTATTACCTAATAATCCTATACCTATTAGCCATATAACTGATGTCCAGTATGGCGCTAATATAAATATAATATTTTTACCGAATAATGTATTAGAAAAATATATTTCCATAAAATATGACGAAAAATATATTATAGTACCAATAATGTATATTATTAAACCTATTTTTCCTATTTTATTTTGAATATTTATAGCCATTATTATTGAAAAAACTATCGTTATAATTCTTGCTATAGTTTCCGCTATAATTATTGGATGAGAAATATCTTTCAGATAATGTGACGGAAGTTTCTTAAAGAATAATATATTAAATATTAATATAGGGATAAAAAATAAAAAACAATTATATATATATTTTATAATTATGTTTAAAAAATTCATAATTTCTTACCTATTGCCAACTCGTTTCTTAGCATTTAGCCTTCCATATATGTGCGACTTTTCATTGTTTTCCTGCCGTACTTGACCCATACTTTAATTCCATATCTTATTATATTATTTTTATATTTTAATTCATAAATATCTTTTGTTTCCTTTTCCATTTATAGGCATTATAAAAAATACAAAGTATACAAATCCTCACCGCTATCCAAAATAGAAACATTACGACATTTGATCCTGATCCTGACATAAAACTATTAGGTAATGCTAACCCATAATCAATAAATTCCAATACCGATATTACAATTCCGGTAATTAGTGCGAATTTTGTCCAATATTTATATCTTATTATTAAGAGTATAACTAATAATAACGGTACGGCATATATTGAACAGGTAATAATTGAAACTATGTGTGACTCATATTCTTTGAAATTTTGATAATATGTAAATACACTTTTAAAACCTAAAATAAATAATAAAATATAAAAACCAGAATATCCATTTTTTATATATACTTCAGGATCAGCTAATGTATGTTGAACCGGATTTTTATTAACCTCGACTCCAATACCATTTAATTTTCCAATATATAAAGAATAAATATTATATTCTAACCATATTACTATATTTAAAGGTTCATATTCCGTATTTACAATAAACTCCATTTTATTTTTTATTTGCCCGGAAGACTCTATTAACGAATTATTATGGAAAAATTCAAACCTAGGCTTTTTTCCATAAATATAATGAGCTAGAAAATGTTCATTATTAATATCAAAAGAGTAAGATATTAAATTCATTTTTTTATCTTTTTTTACTATTGAATTAATTATTCTCATACAAACTCTATTAATAACTTTATTATAAAAATTATATTTTTGTCAACCTCAATTTTTAATACAATAATTAAGAATAAAAAAATTAACATTTTTGAACATTTTACATAAATTTATTAAAGATATTATTAATCACTTTTATAATATGTTCCGAGAATATAAAGATTTATTTCCAGAATATTTAATGCTAATGGAACAATATATCCTGAAACAGTTTTAAAAAACAGTCACATAACACTCCACAGTAAACGAACTGCCGAAGGCGGCGAAACGTTTACCGTCCTGTTATGCGAAGTTACGCAGTACATTTTTATTAAATAATTTTTTTCTAATTATTAAAAAAATTATGCTAAACCAGCATATTAACTATTTGAACCCGGTTTACCAAGGGCTCCTACTCTATCTTGTTCATCTAATATTTCATTTTCAACTTCATTTATCTTAGTATTATATTTTTCTTCTTCTTTTTTAATAGTCTCCTCAACTCCATTTATCTCTTCTTCACGTTTAGCTTCTTCAGCTCTTTCCATCTCAATTAATCCATTCATCTCTTTTACTCTTTCTTTCTCTTTCATAATAATCCTTCCTTGCAGTTTATTTATATAATAGGGAAACTCCCTTTATATACCTTATATGTATTTAGTATGTATTAAAATATTTTACATGTCAATAGAATTTAGAAAATATTTTATTATACCTAGTGAAATAGTAGGTTTAGACGATTTTCACGATTTTCCGCGGAATTACTTAATTTTAACGCAATTATACCCCCACGTATATTTAACAATAAGCGTAAAACTATGATTTTATATAGACTTAAGTGTTACTTTTTTTCCAACTATAATTAACATTTTTATCACGAATATCTTTAAAATGATATATCTACTGTTATCGGTTAAGCGATGTAAAAATTACTTTTACATACTTTTCTTTTACAATAAATTCAATAATTATATCTTCTAATATTTTAGTTATATGCGATTTTTTTTACGCTATATAATTTATTTAATGAATTAATTATTCCTAAAATTAAAAAATATACTGAAGCGATAAACCAATCTGGAAAAATTTATCCTCCCAATAAGGTCCTGGTGGACTTACTTTCTCTTCTGGGGGTAAAAGAATAGAATAAAGACCTTGATGGTTGTTCGCAAAGGGTGACATTTGAATTCCAATCATAAAATGCCTATTTATCACATAATTAGGAGAGAGATAAAATGAGCCGGTTCCAAAGTCATAACCTATGTGGAGAATAAAATTATTATATCCTATGATTCCATAAAGAGCTAATGTACCGCCTGTTACAGGATGGGTATGGTGAAGATTAGTTTCTTCTTCTGTAAAAAATAATCCAAATAATGATATAGTAAAATCTCCACCAAATCCAAAACAAAATTTATTCGCTGAAGAAAACAAAAACATAATATTAAATGTAGGACTAAACCAATTGAAAAAAAATGAAGGACCACCGTAATTAAAAACATAACTATTATCTGACCACTTATACGCTTCCGTTTCAGCTGAAATAATACCAATAACTCCGCCAAGAGAAAATTTTACCGAAGGAACAAAAGAACTACCTTCTTCAGCATTAATAGGTGATGTTGGCATAGTAATAAAAGCTATTAAAAATAATAATAATAAAAATATTCTCTTCATAAATAATCCTCCATATCTTAGAAAAACCCCATAATAATGAGCTTATCCGATTTTTGATTTGTTGACAAACTCCCATTTTTAAAAATTCAATGTTTAAAAAGTACGTATTTACAAGACTTTTTAAAGATAATTTATCGAAAAAACAATTTTGTCAACAAGTCCTATTTTTTGTGTAAATAACAGAATATAATAAGAACGGAACCTGTTTTTTTCCGAACTCAACTGCAAACTGATTTAAAGCTCGCCCCCAATCCCTTATCGGCATAGTCCATTTTTTATCGGCGTTACCAATGCCCGGATAAAGTATCTTAAGTATAGCATCATCAGTGAAAAATGTCGATCTATTTTGGTTACTTTCTTCAATTGATAATTAAGCGATTCAACGGCGTTAGTCGTATAAATAGCGCGGCGGATTTCAGGAGGATATTTGAAAACGAACTCCGATTATTACAATTAATAATCATACTAAAAATAATATATTAATGTTATCCCTAGGGCGCAAAAAAATGTGGCGGAGAAGAACGGCACAAAGGGTGTTCCAGCGCCTAGCGCACACCCGACTGCCGTTTTGCGTAGCCCGAGCCGCCGAAGGCGGCGAAGCGTTTAACGTCCTGTTATGTGACGTTTTCGTGTTTCCAATCTTAAATATTGAAATTATATCTTTTCTATGCTAATTCTATATCCCAATGTATGTAATACATTTGTGAATGTCCTAAAATTTATTCTTTCAGCGTTTTTAGTCCTTATTTTTTGTATTATTGTTGGGGATACTCCTGCCTTTTTAGCTAATTTTCTTACAGAAAGATTTTCAGATTCCATTTTTTCCAGTACAAATTCCGATAAAAGAAATTCATTATATTCTTTTTCGAATTTTGCCTTCCTTTTGGGGTTGCTGTTAATAAATTTATCAAATGTACTTTCCATTATATTTTTCCTCCATTCCTTTCAAAATAATCTTGCCTATATTTCATAGCCAATTCCTTTTCATTTTTAGGTAATTTTTCTGTCTTTTTCTTAAAGCCATTTGTAATAATTATTTTCTTCTTATCGGTGAAAAACGATAAATATCTGTCTGTTTTAGGCTTAAACGCATAAATACCGTCCCCTTCATTTCGGAATTTTTTTATGTCATATATTTTTCCAATATCCCCAATTTTTTTCGCCAAAACAAGAAATTTATCCTGAAAATCATCCGTTGATTCATAAAAAAAGTCATAAGCTACACTTTTTCCGTTTTTGTCATAATACCATTCCAGAGTAAATTTTTCTCCTGAATATATGGTACAAGATTCATTATCCATAAAACAAACTGTATCATATTTTTGATACGTTGTCAAGTTGTTTTTTATTTATTTTTTATAGGTTTTTTATTGTATTTTCTTAAAATTTTCCAGCTAAGATGTCGCATAACATTCCGGCTGTATGCGACTTTTTTTTGCGCCCGATGATGAAAAACGCGAAACATTTTTGCGCAAGCCCGACTGGTGTTTTGCGGAACCCGAGCCGCCGTAGGGCGGCGAAGCGCATACAGACCTTGTGCCGTTATCTCTGCCTTTATATAACAGCATTTTTTATATAGCTTTTTATATATTTATACAAAAAACAATAGCGGCAATTATTTTATATAATGACAAATATCCAAAATAATTTTACCATTTTCATCAGGTGTTGTAAATCTTGGACAGCCATAACGTTCAAAAAACCAATGGGCATTTTCTTTATCTTTTATAAACTCATGCCCATTTTCCTCTAATTTTTTACCACAATTTTCCTCTTGCATATAAACATCAGATTCTTTACCATATACCCAGCAAACACCTAATGTTGCCTTTGGGAAATCATGATATTCATAACCGTCTGGAACTGAGGTGTTTTCCGGCATAAAAATACCTATCCAATATTCAAACGGTTCACCACATTTCCACCGCATAAGCCCAATATATGCGTCTCCGTCTTCATATATTGATTTTAGAGACTTGTCTGCTTGTTTTTCGATTAAGTCAAACCAGCCATTTTTATGCCAATCACACCAATACTTACCAAACATTCCTTCAATACGGTCATTGTCTCCATATTTCTTTCCAATGAAACGTAATGCGGGTACATCCTGTTTGTATACCTTGATAATTTCTGCACTCATCTTAAAAACTCCTTCTCTTAAAAATATTTTAGTCTAAATTTATTAAACCATATTGTATTTATACCATAATCAACGGAAAAATACCGGACATTTTTAATTATTTTTTTAAAATAACTAAAAAACATTATTGTATACATTTTTATACACCATTTTTCAAATAATTCAGACTATTGCGCATAACGTTCTGGCTGTATATGACGTTTTTTTGCGCCCGATGAGGGAAAATGTGAAGCATTTTTACGGGCGCAAAAAAATGTGGCGGAGCAAACCACCACAAAGGGGCATAGCCCCGACTGATATTTTGCGTAGCCCGAGCCGCCGAAGGCGGCGACGCGTATACCGTCCTGTTAAGTGCTGGTTGCACATTACTAATAAATATTATGAAGTATAAAATATTGTTGCAAATGATTTTAATAAACCATTATTATCAAATTTTAAATAACAATTATTAAATCCCCATTTATCTTCATCCCATGTTGCATACCTAATTGTTTTATTTTCAAAATTAACTGCTTTTATATCTTCTTCATCTTCTTTATCATTTCTTACTAAAATTAAATCTTCAAATTTTATTGATTGTAATAAATCATTAAATAATTTTAAATAATTAT
>Ga0268262_10000432_pt1 | contig 55540 bp, 46 predicted proteins | sample TergutNc150P3_FD_190354 | JGI IMG/M metagenome (GOLD analysis project Ga0268262, IMG submission 190354) | Nasutitermes corniger P3 segment gut microbial community from laboratory colony in Florida, USA - Nc150 P3 (SPAdes) (version 2) | ecosystem: Host-associated > Arthropoda: Insects >... | reverse complement strand
CTAACAATTCTTTTAACTTTTTTGTAGAAAAAAGCGAGAAAAATATTTATTTATCAAATACAAACTCAATCCCGCAATGGTTTGATGAATTTATATTAAAAAAACTTTAAAAAATTGAGTTATAAAACATGTCTAACATTGCCATAAAAGTTGAACATCTCTCTAAAATGTACCGTCTAGGTGAAATAAACAACGGGACATTATGGCAAGATATTCAAACGTGGGCGGCAAAAAAACGCAAGAAAGAAGACCCTCATTCAAAGATAGGAGAAAATAAATATTCAGGCGACAAAGACCATTTTTGGGCGTTAAAAGATATAAGTTTTGATGTAAAACAAGGAGACCGCCTTGGTATTATCGGAAAAAACGGCGCCGGAAAAAGCACGCTGTTAAAAATACTTTCCCGTATCACTACCCCAACAGAGGGAACAATAAAAATAAAAGGAAAAATTGCCAGCCTTTTAGAAGTAGGAACCGGTTTCCACGGCGAATTATCAGGCAGAGATAATATATACATAAACGGCGCTATTCTTGGAATGAAAAAACGCCGTATAGACGAATTATTGGACAGCATTATTGAATTCAGCGGGATTGAGCATCATATAGACACCCCTGTTAAACGCTATTCCAGCGGAATGTATGTAAGGCTTGCTTTTGCAGTTGCGGCTCATCTGGATAGCGATATTCTGATTGCCGATGAAGTTTTGGCGGTTGGGGACGCGGAATTTCAAAAGAAAGCTCTGAGGAAGATGCAGGATTTGAGTACTGGGGAAGGCAGGACAGTGTTGTTTGTGAGTCATAATATGGGTGCGGTGAAGAATTTATGTAATTGCGGGATATTGCTTGATAAAGGAGATATTAAGGAAGTATCAGATAGTATAGAAAAAATTATTTCTAATTATTTAGGAAATATAACTAGCAACTCAAAATTCGCGCTCAAATGGCTTAATACCGACAATTTCTATAATCCCTGTTTTACTCCAATAAGTATGGAGCTTCTTGAAGAAGATGATACAGAAATACAAACTGCTATTTCTGCGGAAAAAAATTATAAATTAAAATTATCATTCAAAATTGATGAAATGGTTCCCAATATGGCATTTTTAATTATTTTTTCCACTGATTCCGGTGAAGTTTTATTTTCTTCAAATCCGCAGGATTATATTGAAAATTATAAACCTAATCTTGGAATTAATGATATTTATTGTATAATTCCAAAACATCTCTTAAATGTAAGAGAATATTTTATTACATTGGAAGTGTCTATACGTAACACACAATGGATTATTAATCCATCTATAGATAATATTAGCATAAAGATGAATGTAACATCAAAAAATACAATGAATCCTTATGGTTTTTCTTCAATGCCGATTTCACCTGAATTAAAATGGCAAATTCAGCCATAACAATTTTCTAAATTTATATATATCATTTCGGAGAGATAATATGAAAATAACCTTTAAAAAAATAATAAAAGCTCTTATGCCTTACGGACTTGTTATGTCTATAAAAAGGAACAAAGAAAATAAATCGTTATCTTTGGAATCAAAAAAAGAACATTTTTATTCTCAAGATGGAGAAGATATTGTATTACGGACATTTTATGAAATGAAACATAATTATCATGGATTTTACATCGATATTGGCGCACATCACCCTTTCAGGTTTTCAAATACGCAATGGTTTTATGAAAGAGGGTGGCATGGAATAAATATTGACGCAACACCGAATTCAATGGATTTATTTAAAAAGTATAGAGAAAAAGACATTAATTTGGAAATTGGGGTTGGAGATGCTGAAGGCGAACTTGATTACTATTTGTTTGAAGAACCGGCGTTAAATTCATTTAGTAAAGAGTTGTCAGAAGAAAGAATCAAAGATGGATGGAATTTAAAAGAAATAAAAAAAATAAAGATTATGGGAATAAATGAAATACTTGAAAAATATGTTCCTGTCATTGATGGGGGGGGGATAGATTTCATTTCAATGGACGTTGAAGGTTTTGAATTAAAAATAATTGAAAAATTAAATTTTGACAAATATTCGCCGGGATTTTTTCTTATAGAAGAATCAGATTATTGTGATAAAGATTTTATGGGATATAAAGATTCACCTGTATATAAAATATTAAAAGAAAAAGGATATTGTGTTGTAGCAAAGACAATGAGGACAGTAATATATAAGAAAATTTAGTTGTGATACAGAAATAGGATGTACGAAAAGAAGCAGCATCAAATATATGGAAGAAAAACAAAATATGCCTGATGATGAAATAGACGAGAAACGCAGAATATTATTTGCTTCGCTTTCATTTATCAATGAAAAAATAAATAAATCAGAAGCGGTTCGAGCCTTGGATACCTTGAAAGATTTGAAGATAATTTGGAAAACAAAGGTGCTTTACTTTCACAATTAGTACCTATTTTAGAAAGATATGTAACGGAAAGGAATGATGCAGCGCACACTTGTACGCCAAGAGCGACAAAAACTTATCAAACCCCCTCTGTTGTACTTTCAGACATCAATACCATTACACCTATTTTTACAGAAATAGAACTAGAAATAATGAATTACTAAAAAAAGCTCTTCAAAAAGAGCTTATAGAAAAAGGGTTATACAAAATCTTTGGTTTTATTGTTAAGAATATATCGATTTATAGTTTCCAGAACAAAAAAATACTTAATATTTTCAGGAAATCATGAGCATAAGTGCACAATTTGAGAAACTAAACCTTTTTGTCCCGGGCAGGCTATGTCTTTTCGGAGAACATAGCGACTGGGCTGGTTTACACAGAATTATCAATGCCGATATTATACCCGGCGCCGCAATCGTTACCGGTATTGAACAGGGTATTTATGCGGAAGTGGAAAAAAACGATCAATTTATTATGCATAACGAGTCAGAAGAATTAAAAAATCTATGGGTAGATTTTAGTTGTTCTATGCAGAGCCTTGAATTGCGTGCAGTTGCGGAAACAAACAGTTACTTTTCTTATGCCTCCGGAGTGGCTTCTTATATAAAAGACCATTATTCGGTCGGCGGTATTAAAGTTAAAATAAAAAAAATGACCTTGCCTGTAAAAAAAGGATTATCATCAAGCGCGGCAATTTGTGTATTGATAGCCAGAGCTTTTAACAAGTTATATTCGCTTAATCTTAATACCCGCGGTGAAATGGATATAGCCTACAAAGGCGAACAAAGAACACGTTCACGCTGCGGCAGGCTTGATCAGGCATGCGCTTTTGGTTCCGTTCCTGTTTGTATGCATTTTGACGGTGACGATATTACAATTGATAAACTTATTATAAAAAATTATTTTTATTGGGTCTTTGCAGACCTTAATGCAAAAAAAGATACTATCAAAATCCTTAACGATTTAAATAAATGCTACCCGTTTGCTGAAACGGAAAAAGAACGTAATGTACATAAGGCATTAGGCGAGCTTAATCAAAATATTATTAATCGAGCCATTGAATATCTTCAAAAAGGCAATTCTCCGGAGCTTGGAAAACTTATGTCTGAAGCCCAGGAAATATTTGATTCAATGATAGCGCCCGCATCTCCTTCGGAATTGGCTGCACCAAAACTTCATGCTTTTCTTAAGGATGAAAATATAAAATCTTTGACTTTTGGAGGAAAGGGAGTAGGTTCCCATGGTGATGGAGCGATACAATTTTTAGCGAAAGACGCGGAGGCTCAGGAATCACTATGTACATATCTGAACAAAAGCGGCTTAACGCCATATAAACTTACGATAAAACCATGCCATAAAATTCGTAAAGCAATTATCCCCATTGCCGGTTATGGCACCCGCCTTTATCCAATGACAAGGTGGATAAAAAAAGAAATGTTACCGTTAATAGATAATGATGGATTAGTTAAGCCTGCCTTGCTGATTCTTCTTGAACAATTAAACGAAGCGGGGATTGAAGAAATTTGTCTTGTAGTTGGCAGTGAAGATGATATTAATTATTATCAAAATATATTTAAGATGCCGATTTCGGAAGAACATTTCAAGAAACTGCCGGAATCAATAAAAAGTTATGAACAAGTTATAAAAAATATTGGAAATAAAATAAATTATCGTATTCAAAAAGAACGTTTGGGATTTGGACACGCTGTATATCAATGTTTGGATTTTTGCGATGGTGAACCGGCGCTGTTGCTTCTTGGGGACACTATTTATTCTTCAAATGAAAAAAGAAACTGTACTCAGCAATTAATAGAAATATATAATGATTTGGAAAAACCGTTAATTGCCATACATAAAATACCGATTCAACATGTTAACAAATACGGTATTCTTTCCGGCAACTGGTTAGATGATTCTCATTCTTTATTGGAAATTACATCTTTTACGGAAAAACCCGAGTTGTCTTACGCAGAAGAACATCTTTTTATGCTAGACAGTGAAAATAATCACGAATATTATTCCGTTTTTGGACAATATATTTTAACCCCGGAACTATTTAATATTTTGGGAAATAATATTAACAATAAAATAGATAATCAATCAGAAATAGACATGACGGATTCATTAAAACATTTTATTGGAAAAGGATTAACCGGCGTTGTGCTGAACGGTACTATGTATGATATTGGGAATCCCTCGTCTTATCATGCTTCGTTTGATGGATTTAATAAATTATGTACATAATATCGTAAAGCGTGCGACTATGGTATTGACAAGGAATATACCTGAAATTATACATCATTACTACTGGAATATATATTCCATTACTACTGGAATAATCTCCGGTTTTGGTATATAATAATACCATGAAGTTATCGGAAATTAAGGATATCAGCGCCGAACAGAAACTGGCGCTGGAAAAACAGGAACAGGGGCTAAAACGCCATATTTTACCGGAACTGCCGGACATTCAAAGCCATGCGTTGGCAGTATGCGGAATACGGCGCTGCGGGAAAAGTACTCTGCTTTGCCAGTTTGTACAGAACCTGAAAAGACCGTATTTTTATTTGAATTTTGACGATATCCGCCTTGTATCTTTCTCTCATGCGGATTTTGAACTTTTGGACAAGGTAATAGCCGACAATGGTTCACGGTTGATTTTCTTCGATGAAATTCAATCGGCACAGCATTGGGAACTGTATGTCAGGCAAAAACTTGACGAAGGATTTCAAATTGTTATTACCGGTTCAAACGCTGCCCTTCTAAGCCGGGAGCTTGGAAGCCGTTTGACAGGGCGGCATCTTTCCAAAGAGCTTTTTCCTTTTTCTTACAGTGAATTTTGCAGTTTTTTTGGAATTGCTGCAGGGCATGAGTCCTTTGCGGATTACCTTGAAAAAGGCGGTTTTCCTGAATATCTGAAAACAAGTAATACGAATATTCTGACCCAACTTCAGTCTGATATATTATACAGGGATATTGCGGTACGATACGGAATTCGCGACGCCGCGGCATTGCAGCGTTTATACGTATATATTGTATCCAATCCGGCACAGCTTTTTTCTCCCAGCAGACTGACAAGCGCTGTTGGTGTTAAATCACCAACCACAATTTTAGAGTATATTTCATTTCTTGAGGCGGCTTACCTTATACACCTTTTGCCCCGTTTCGCATGGTCTGTTAAATCACAGCATCTTGCGCCAAAAAAAGTGTATATCGCCGATACCGGGCTTATAAAAACAAGCTCTGTTTCCTTTAGCGGTAATTCAGGCGCATTGCTTGAAAATTGTGTGTATAATGTCCTTCGCGGTAAAGTCGGCAGTTCGGGGTTATCCGCCAATCCGGATATTTACTATTTTACCGGCAAAAGCGGCGGAGAATGTGATTTTATATTTTCACCGCAGAACAATCCATCCTGTATTCAAGTTTGTTGGGAAATGACACCTGATAATCAGGACAGAGAAATTAACGGATTACTTGAAGCTATGGATTTTTTCAATTTAGATTACGGGAAAATCCTTACCTTTAATACTGAGGATATAATAAAAACATCAGGGAAAAAAATTGATGTAATTCCGGTATGGAAGTATATAGCTCAAGAGGACAAACAATGAAAACAGACCTTATCTCCGGCGTTGTGCTAAACGGTACTATGTATGATATAGGGAATCCTTCGTCTTATCATGCTTCGTTTGATAATTTTAAATAAAAGGTGATATATGTTTGATATACCAATTCTTTTTCTTGTTTTTAATCGATTAGATACGACAAAACAAGTTTTTGAAATGATTAGAAAAGCAGCCCCTCAAAAACTATACATAGCCTCTGATGGTCCTCGTGGCAGTCGTGTTGGAGAAAAAGAAAAAGTTGGAGAGGTTAGAGATTTTGTACTAAAATCTATTGATTGGAATTGTGAAGTAAAGACATTATTCAGAGAAAATAATTTAGGATGCGGAAAAGCGGTCTCTGAAGCAATCACATGGTTCTTTGAAAATGAAGAAATGGGAATAATTTTAGAGGACGATTGTTTACCACACATAGATTTTTTTGATTATTGCGCTATTTTGTTAAAGAAATATAAGGATAATGAAAATATAGCGGCTATTAGCGGCACATGTTTAATTCAAAATAAATTTAAGTCAAAATATTCATACTATTTTGGTAAATACGGCGGTATTTGGGGGTGGGCTTCATGGAGAAGAGCATGGAAAGGTTATCAGTTTGATATGAATTTGCTTGGAAAATCTTTTATTGAACAAAAAATAGACAATACATTTAATTCATCAGAAGAAAGAAATTGTTGGAAATCTATATTTGAGAAAAAAATAGATACTTGGGATTATCAATGGTGCTTTCATATATGGGCGAATAACAGATTTACAATTGTTCCATATACAAATTTGGTCGCAAATATTGGTTTTGGAGAAAATTCTACCCATACATCTGACTCTGTTTCAGATTTATCATCTATAAAAACTCAATCTATTTTACCTGTCGTGCACCCTTCAAAAGTAATAATAAATGTTAAGATTGATAATTATATATTTAATAAATTTTTTCGACCAAAACCGGCTTCGCTGCAAAAAAAAATAAAAAATAAATTAAATAAATATATAGCAAGAATAAGAAGAATCAATACAAAAATATTATGTAAAATTATTGATTTGCCATATTTAAGTCAAAGATTGACAGTGCTTGCGAAAGACGCAAAAGACATTGATAATTCTATTGTTTCAACTTGTGGAAAAAATGTTGTTTTTAGAGATACTTCACGCATAATGAATATTACCGGAGATAAGAGAAAAATAGTTCTTGACGACAATGTTATAGTTGACGGAGAATTGGTTGTTTTTAATCATGGCGGCATGATTACTATAGGAGAGTATTCTTACATCGGAATGGGATCAAGAATTTGGTCGGGGGAAAAGGTTACAATAGGAAAGTATGTTTTAATTTCACATAATGTTGGTATTTCAGATACATCTGCACATGAATTTAACTATTTGGAAAGAGCGGAAAGATATAAAGAATTAATAGAAAAAGGTTTTCCAAAAGATAAAGCAGGAATTAAAACTGCGGCAATAATTATAGACGATTATGCATGGATTAATTTTAATTCAATCATAATGCGAGGTATTACTATTGGAAAAGGCGCTATTGTGGGAGCCGGGAGCGTTGTGACAAAAGATGTACCCCCGTTTACACTAGTTGCCGGTAATCCTGCAAAAATAATAAAAAATTTGGACAGAGAATAAGAAATAAAAACAGTGCGTATTGATCCAACTTAAGTATATATGAAAAATTATTTAAATAAAATTTCTAAAATTTTCTATAAAAAAATTGATTCTTCTGTGCATTTTACCGGAAAAAAATATATAGAAATTGGAAAAAATACTTTGATATGTCAAAATACATGGCTAAATGTTAATAAACGTTCTAAAGAAAAACATATTATTATTGGAGATTATTGTTTTATTGGAAGAAATAATTTTTTTACTTCCGGAGAATTAATTAATTTTGATGATTTTGTAATAACAAGTGTAAATTGTTGTTTTATTGGTGCGGACCATGATATAGAAAATCCAAATATTCCATATTATTTTGCTGAGACAAGATGTGATAAAACAATAAATGTGGGATTTAATGTGTTTATTGGAGCAAATACTACCCTAATTGGAAATGTATCAATAGGATATGGATCAGTAATAGGAGCAAATACTTTGATAACAAATAATAATTTTCCTCCGTTTTCCATAATAATTGGAAATCCCGGAAATATAGTTAAAAGATATTCTTTTAAGAATAAATGTTGGAAAAAAATTAATGATTGGACTGAAGATGACGAACAATCATTAAAACCAATAAATGAATACAAGGAAATTATATATCAAAAAAATTATGAATCATGGTTGCCATATAAAGCTTTAGGTAAAACTAACGGAAATTTATATAGTTAAAAATGTTATCTATAGAAAACTAAAATTTATGAAAATAATAATAATAGGTTCAAAAGGATTTATTGGCTCACACTGTGTAAAGTATTTTTCTCAAAAAGCTGATGTCTGGGAATGTGATGTAATTCCGGATTATACTAACAAGCAATATTTTACGATTGACGCCGGAAACGTTGATTATTCTGAAATCTTTCGGACACAAACTTTTGACGTTTGTATAAATTGTTCAGGCGCCGCAATTGTACCGGATTCGTTAGTACATACGCATCGTGATTATCAACTGAATACGGTAAATGTATTTAAAATATTGGATTCTATCAAACTACTCTCCCCAACTTGCAAATTCTTGAATCTATCAAGCGCCGCTGTCTACGGTAATCCAACAGAATTGCCGGTAAAAGAAAATCAACCTTTAAAACCAATTTCGCCCTATGGCTTTCACAAAAAACAAGCCGAAGAAATATGTCAGGAATTTCATATTTTTTTTGGCTTGAATACTTGTTCGTTAAGAATATTTTCCGCTTATGGTGAAGGGTTAAAAAAACAAATATTTTGGGATTTGGCTCAAAAAATAAAATATTCTAATGATGTTGTATTATTCGGCACCGGCGATGAAACACGAGATTTTATTCATATTTTAGATTTAGTAAACCAAATAGAATTAACAATTAATAATTCTTATTTTAAAGGAGAAAGTATAAATTCTGCAAATGGTGTACAAATAAAAATAAAAGACTTAGTTAATTTATTTATGAATAAAGCAAAATGTGTAAATAATATAACATTTAATAATACAGTAAGAAAAGGCGATCCATTGAATTGGATGGCTGATATTAGTATTTTGAAAGGATTTGGATATAAACAATCAATTTCCATTGAAGATGGAATTAACAGATATTTAAATTGGCTGAAAGAAAACGAATAGTATTAATATTTTCGTATAACGAGAATTGGATAGGCGGAACCTATTATATTCTTAATCTTGGTTGTGCGCTTAATACTCTGCCGGACGAACAAAAACCTGAGATTACGCTTTGCGCATCAACAAAAAAAGAATTTGAATATTTTGCTAATGAAACTAAGTATCCGTATTTATGTTTCTTTGAAATGAATAATGAAAAATTAAAAATATCATTTATAAAAAGATTATTAAATAAACTGATATTTATTTTTTTTAAAGAACAATCATATTTCAATATTAATAAAAAACATCTTTTACAAAATGAATATGATTTGGTGTTTTCAAATCCTAACGGCGCTTTCTTTGAATTAATTAGTAATGAAAAAAAATATTATTGGATACCGGATTTTCAAGAAGATTATTTAAAAGATATGTTTTCAAAACAAGAAATTGTCTGCCGTAAACAAGACCAGATAGCAAAGGCGCTTCTTATAGATAAATTGGTTTTCAGCAGTCAAGACGCTAAAAGTGATTTTAACAGATTATATCCTTTTGCTACTTGTAAACAATATGTTTTACCTTTTGCGGTTACTCATCCCGCCTATGAAATGGTTGATATTGAAGAATTAAAAAGAAAATTCAATATAAATAAAAATTATTTTTATACGCCTAATCAGTTTTGGGCGCATAAAAATCATAAAATAATAATTGAAGCTGTATATTGTTTAAAAGAAAGAGGGCTTGATATTGCGGTTGTCTTTTCAGGAAAAGAAAGCGATTATAGAAATGAATCTTATGTAACTGAATTAAAAGATATTGTTAAAAAGAAATCTCTGGAAAATAATATATTATTTTTAGGATTTATAGATAGAAAGGAATTGCTATGTCTAATGAAAAATGCTATTGCTATTATTCAACCTTCATTATTTGAGGGCTGGAGTACTGTTATTGAAGATGTAAAAGCAATGAATCAATTTGTAATTGCATCAGATATAAAAGTACATAAGGAACAAATAAATCAAAATGTATTATTTTTTAATCCGTATAAGACAGATGAATTAGCAAAATGTATTGAAAGTATTCTAAATTTAACTATTATTGAAAAAAAAGATAATCATTATAGAAATTCTATTGAATTATTCGCTCAAAATTTTATGTCTATTTTATCATGAAACTTTCAATAATAACAATAAACCTTAATAACTCTTCCGATTAGGAGAATAAAAATGAAAAAATATTTAATAACAGGCATTAACGGATTTGTAGCTTATCATTTTCTGGAACATTTGAATAAACTTGGCGATAAAGCCGAAGTTCTCGGTATGGATTTGAAAATATCACAGGAAATCAAAGATTTATCTTTTGAAAATATAAATTTAAAACTTATTGAGCTGAATTTATTGGAATACAAATATTTAGAAACAGCTATGGTTCCTTTTAATCCCGATTACATTGTACATCTTGCAAGTTTTTCCAGTGTCGGGAAAAGCTGGGAAACGCCTCTTGAAAGTTTTCTAAATAACACAAATATATTTTTAAATATAGTTGAAATTGTTCGTCATAATAATATTAAATGCCGAATTCTTTCTGTTGGTTCGAGCGAGGAATACGGCAATGTAAAAGAATCGGATATTCCGCTAAAGGAGGATATGGTTTTACATCCAATGAATCCGTATGCGGTCGCTCGCGTAAGCCAAGAAATGCTTTCTAAATGCTATGTAGATGCCTATAAACTTGATATTATTTTAACACGCTCTTTTAACCATATCGGCGCAAGACAACGCACAGATTTTGCAATACCAAGTTTCGCAAAACAAATATCTGAAGGTATAAAACAAGGACAAAAAGAAATTAAGCTTGTTACAGGAGATATCACAGTTGTAAGAGATTTTATAGATGTTCGTGATGTTGTTAATGCTTATATTTCTCTGCTTAATAACGGCAAATCAGGAGAACTTTACAATATTTGCAGCGGTAAAGGTCATTCATTAAAGGATGTTATTGATTTACTCTCCAAAATATCCAACGTTAAAGTTACAACAGAAACAGACCCCAAAAAAGTTCGACCTATTGATAATAGAATTATTATAGGCAGTTTTGAAAAAATAAAATCTCAAACAGGCTGGGAACCTACATTCAGTTTACAAGAGAGTTTAAGCACCTTGATTAAAGGTTAAAAAATAATATAAGTTATTTTATAAGCAAAGGAGTAAAAATGAAAAAAGCATTAATATCAGGCGTTACAGGACAAGACGGAGCCTACTTGTCGGAATTCCTTCTTAAAAAAGGATATGCGGTTCACGGTATTAAACGCCGTTCTTCCAGTTTTAACACTGAACGTGTTGATCATCTGTACCAAGACCCGCATGAAAAGGAAAAAAAGTTTTTCCTTCATTACGGCGATCTAACTGATACTTCCAATCTTGTGCGGATTATTCAGGAAGTTCAGCCCGATGAAATTTACAATCTTGGCGCGCAAAGTCATGTTCAGGTGTCTTTTGAGGTTCCCGAATATACCGCCGATACGGACGGAATGGGAACTTTAAGGATTTTGGAAGCCATTAGAATTTTAGGTATGGAAAAAAAGGTGAGATTTTATCAGGCTTCCACCAGCGAATTGTTCGGCAAGGTACAGGAAATTCCGCAAAAAGAGACTACCCCATTCTACCCTCGCAGTCCTTATGCTGTTGCAAAACTGTACGCTTACTGGATTGTTGTAAATTATCGTGAATCATACGGTATGTATGCGTGTAACGGTATACTTTTTAATCATGAAAGTCCTATTCGCGGAGAAACATTTGTTACCCGCAAAATAACCCGCGCCGCCGCCCGTATAAAACTTGGATTACAGGATAAACTTTTTATGGGTAATATTGATTCAAAGCGCGATTGGGGTTTTGCCGGCGATTATGTAGAACTTATGTGGCTTATGCTTCAACAGGAAAAACCTGACGACTTTGTTATGGCTACGGGTGTTACAACTACTGTACGGGATTTTATTACAATGGCGTTTTTAGAAGTCGGTATAGTATTAAAATGGGAAGGCAAGGATGTTCATGAAAAAGGTATTGATAAAGATACAGGCAAAGTTCTTGTAGAAATAGACCCGCGTTACTTCCGTCCTGCGGAAGTAGAATTATTAATCGGAGACCCGTCAAAAGCTTACGAAAAACTTGGTTGGAAACCAAAAGTTCAACTGCCGGAGTTAGTAAAAATGATGGTTCATAATGATTTTAAGCTGGCTGAAAAAGAAATACATCTTAAAGAAGGCGGTTACGAGATAAAAAATTATTATGAATAAACACGATAAAATTTTTGTAGCGGGACATAACGGACTTGTGGGAAGCGCAATTATGCGAAAACTACAGTCTGAAGGATTTAACAACTTAATAACAAGAACTCACAAAGAGTTAGATTTAATAGATCAAACCGCAGTTGAACGTTTCTTTTCCGAAAATAAACCGGACTATGTTTTTTTAGCCGCTGCTAAAGTAGGCGGGATTATTGCAAATTCTACTTATCCGGCAGATTTTATTTATCAAAATACAATGATTGGTTATAATATTGTTAACGCCGCTTATAAATATGGCGTAAAAAAATTGTTAAATCTTGGATCAACCTGTATTTATCCCAAAATGGCGGAACAGCCTATTAAAGAAGAATCATTGTTGACAGGTTCTCTTGAACCTACTAATGACGCTTATGCTCTTGCTAAAATAAGCATGATTAAACTGTGTACCGCATACAATAAACAATATGGTACTAATTATTTATCTGTTATGCCGACTAATCTATACGGGATAGGAGATAATTACAATTTGGAAACTTCCCACGTATTACCTGCTATGATACGAAAGTTCCACGAGGCAAAAATATCAAATATTAATGAAGTATTATTATGGGGAGACGGTACTCCATTAAGAGAATTTTTATATAGCGATGATCTGGCTGCCGCTGTAGTGTATCTTATGGAACATCATGACGCCGCGGATTTAAGGAACGATGCCGGAGATTTTATAAATGTCGGAAGCGGCAAGGAATTAACTATTAAACAACTTGCGGAAATTGTGCTAACTATTATATATGAAAAAGAAATACTTGAGAGCGGAAAATTTCCAAATAATGTATGCCGTATTATTTGGGATAAAACAAAACCAAACGGAACTCCGCGGAAAATATGCGATATATCTCGTCTTAATGCTTTGGGATTTTCAGCAAAAACGGAATTAGTTGATGGAATTAGGATCACTTACAAAGATTATATAAACAGAAATGTGAAGAATAATCTATCTTAAATAAATATTAATATATGAAATTATCTATAATAACAATCAATAGAAATAACGCTTCCGGTCTTGAAAAAACAATTCAAAGCGTTATTAATCAAACATTCAACGATTATGAGTATATTATTATTGACGGCGGTTCTACTGACAGCAGTGTTGACATTATAAAACAATATGCTGATAAAATTACTTATTGGGTAAGCGAACCCGATAAAGGTATTTACAATGCTATGAATAAAGGAATTTTAAAGGCAAAAGGAGAATATTGCCAATTCTTAAACAGCGGAGATTCGCTTGTTGATAATAATATTTTAAAAAAAGTATTTGATGAAAATTTGCAGGAAGATATAATTTATGGCAATGCGTTTAACTTATCTAAAGAAGGAGTTAGAACTTTAGATAATATACCGGAAAAATGGACTTTAATAACTTTTTTGAATGAAAATATTTCTCATCCGGCTGCTTTTATAAAAAGAAAATTATTTTCAGAAATTTCATTATATGATGAATCATTTAGTATTATATCAGACTTACTATTTAATATTATTGCTATTATAATTAACAATAAATCATATATTCATTTGCCTTATTGTATTTCTGTTTATGAAAATTGGGGAGTAAGCAGTGATATAGATAAATGTTACTTGGAAAAATTGTTATTTTTTTCAAAAAGTCCTTATAAAAGATTATTATTCCAATCAATTTTGGAGTTGCAACAAGAAATAAAAAATATCCTTAATTCAAAAAATTATCGTCTTGGACAAATTATTTTAAAACCATTACGAAAAATAAAACATATTTTTGATTCTACAAAGAGGTTAAAATGAAAGTAATGACCATTGTAGGCACAAGGCCGGAAATTATAAAACTTGCGTTAACTATAAAAGAACTGGATGAGTTAAAACTGACAAAAGGAAGAATATTTGGCATTATATAGATTTATTCTGCGTTTTATAAAGCGTATTGCAAAAGCAATTTTACCGCGTAAAATTTACGATAAATTACGTATTTCTACTTACAGTAAAATATTACAACTTGGAATAATACGACGTTATTCTTTCAAGAAACTGCCGCATGGGGTAAATCTGTTTACAAATTGCACTGAAAACAGTGTTGGAACAGTAGGACGCTTGTTGCAGCAAGCTCTTGATGCTGCCGGAATACCGTATCAGATAATTGATTTAAATAATATAAAAAAATACAAAAAAGAACAGAAGAAAATAAAACTATACAACATTAACTTGGTTTTCTGTCATATTACTTTTAATATATCAATAACTCTACTTGAATTATATATAGATATGAAAAAGCATTACAACATAGCTTATTACGCATGGGAACTGCCTGAGCTTCCGGATGCGTTTTGTTCAGCGTTGGATAATTTTCAGGAAGTGTGGACGCCTTCGACGTTTTGTACAAATTCGATTGGCAGAAAGTCAAATATTCCGGTATTAACTGTCCCGCATACTTTAGATAATAACAGAAAGGTCATAGAAAACGGAAGGGAATATTTTAAAATTGACAAAGATATATATTTGTTCATGTTTGCGTATGACTGTAACAGTTATGTGTCTCGAAAAAATCCAAATGCCGCCGTGCAGGCTTTTATGAAAGCATTTTCGCCTGACGATCGTCATGTTGGGATGATGTTAAAACTGATTTATCCGGAAAATTATAAAGAGCATATAGAGAAACTATTGGAAATGCTGTCTGTTTACCCGCATGTCTACTATATTGACAGATATCTTTCCGATGAAGAAATGAGAACTTTACTCTATGTCTCCGACACATTTGTGTCTTTGCACCGCTCCGAAGGATTCGGTCTGCTTCCATTGGAAGCTATGGCTCTTGGCACGCCTGTGATTTCCACAGCATGGTCAGGTAATATGGAATATATGAATTACAAAAATACCGCTCTTGTGGATTATAAATTGATTCCTGTAAACGGAGAGTATGTCGGCTCAACTCCCGGAGACGGGTATGTCTGGGCGGATCCGGACATTGATGAAGCTGCCGCGCATATGAAGCGTTTAGTGTCTGATAACGCATGGAGGGAAAGCCTGATAAAGAACGGGAAATATACTGCGGACGAATATTTCAACACAACCGCTACCGCAAAGCTTATCCGTAACAGGCTTGAGTTTCTAAGGTTGATATAGTCATATGAAAAACATATACCGCGGTTTATATTGTTATATAATTTTAATAATTATTACGTATCCTCTCGCGTTCACTCTGCTGAATTTTATGTCAAGCCGTTTTTCAAACGGATTTATTTTATTTAGAGAACCGGAATTAAGCGGTGTATCAGATCCTGTAAAAAAACCGTCTATGTCATTAGCGGCATTTAGGTCGGGAGAATTTCAGTCTGATTTTGAAAAATATTTTACACATATATTGGCAACGCGTAAATTACTTTCCCGGTTATATAATCAAATCCTTTATACCATATTCAATTCTAACGACAGTTCCAACATCGTTATAGGACGGGAGAATTATATTTATGAACCAGCGTATCCGCAGGCATATCTTACGGAAGTTACCAATGAAGGGGAAAAATCTCTTGCAAAAAAATTAGAAGAACTTGAGGAACTTAAACGTTTATTGAATGAACGCGGTGTGGCGCTTATTGTACGAATGTCCCCTACAAAGGCGGAACATTACCCCGAATATCTCCCGCCCGCGTATGATCGTTTTATACGTATGAAGCAAAACGGAGAGTATGGTCCTAACTGGTATCAGGTATTTACAAAAGAAATAGCAAAAACGACTATTCCTTTTTATGACCGGTATGATTTAATACAAGAAATGAAGCGAGACGGGCATATCGTATTTACAAAGGGCGGTATACATTGGTCGCTGGCTCCTATAGCGGAATATGTAAATGGGTTAAACGCATATTTGGAAAAATTGCTTAACAAGAACTTGGGCAGGATGATTATTACAAGCGAAGAAAATATTGCAGGTAAAATGGGTATAATCTGGGATAGTGATGTTTGGGATATTAGGAACGCATTATACACAAAACCTAATTATTTGTCGCCGAATATCACATTTAATACCCTGCCCGGTAAATATTCGCCTAATATACTCAATGTAGGACAAAGTTTCAGTAGTATTTTGCTGTACGCCGTATATATTGATCCTACCCCGCCGCCCGTTTGGAATGAAACTTATTTTTCTTCTTATAACACACGTGTAATTCATTATTCAAGTTCATTAGGCTCGCCGTGGGGGGAAGTGATTTCAAGTAAAACAGACGATTTCGAACTTTATTTGAGTATGGATGTAATTATGATAGAATTTTTGGAACCCACTTCGTATCCTGGGGCTACACAGTTCGATTTTGCAGACAATATGCTGAGTTATCTGAAAGGCAGGAATTAATAACAATGGTTTTTTCTTCCCCTATATTTATATTCTTTTTTATCCCTCTGTTTTTCGCCGCATATTATTTAGTTCCTAAAGAATTAAAAAATTTTATTATAATTATAGGCAGTCTGTTTTTTTATACATGGGGCGCCCGTGATTTTGTTGTTATCGTAGTCGGTACGCTCATAATAGATTATATTTTAGGGAATATTATTTCCAAGAACAGAAAATATATAAAACTATGTATTACTTTGGACGTTGTTTTAAATGTCGGGATTTTACTGTATTTTAAATATTTTAATTTTTTTGCGGATAATATTAATATCGTCCTTCAAAACGCAGGATTAAACCCGTTTGTATTCACGCGCGTAGTTCTCCCTATTGGTGTTTCATTCGTAATCTTCCAAAAGATGACATATTGCATAGATATTGCGAAAGGAAACGCAAAACCCGCTGAAAACTTTTTTCATCTGTTGGAATATCTCTTGATTTTTCCTCAGATTATAGCGGGACCTATTGTAAAGTACGGCGAAATTGCCGAACAAATAAAAAAAAGAGAAATTACATGGGATATGTTTTTAAGGGGCTTCATGCGATTCGGCATAGGATTATTCAAAAAGGTATGGATTGCCGATATTTTGGCAAAATACGCGGATGTTGCTTTTGGTGCTTCCGGCAGTATTCCGTTTGATTATGCATGGATTGGAATTATCTCATATACGTTTCAAATCTATTTTGATTTTTCGGCATACAGCGATATGGCGATTGGTTTACTCCTGATGATGGGATTCCGTATTAATGAAAATTTTAATATGCCGTATATTTCAACAAGTATAACGGAGTTCTGGAAACGATGGCATATATCAATGACCTCATGGTTTAGGGAGTATTTATATTTCCCGTTAGGCGGTAACCGGAAGGGGAAAATCCGCACATATGTCAATCAGTGGATTGTGTTTCTTATTTCCGGTTTTTGGCACGGGGCGGCATGGAATTTTGTTTTTTGGGGTATATATCATGGGACATTTTTGTGCGCGGAACGAGCGTTTTTGAATAAAGTAATGCAAAAGATTAACCATATTGCGCGTTGGCTGATCACAATGCTTCTTATAATGCTTGGTTGGGTGTTTTTCCGCGCGGACAGTATCAGTATGGGTTTTGCTTACATTAGAGATATGTTTAATTTTGGCAACTATTATACCCATGTATCTCCGGCCGAAATTATGATCATTGATCCGCGCGGCTGGTTTATCATGGGGTTGGTCTGCGTAATATCCTTTGTTCCCGTCTTTTTTGCCAAAGCTTATAATACAATTCTTACAGCTATCTATAGTAGACCTCGTTTTTACGCTGTTATAGCGTTGTTTCTTTTTTCATTGTCAGTGTTGAAGATAATTGCGGCATCATCTGCCAGCCCGTTCATCTATTTTAGGTTCTAAAACACATTTAAAATGTTTCCGAATACAAAAAAGGGGAAGATAAAATGTTCAAAAATAAAACACTGTTAATAACCGGCGGCACAGGTTCTTTTGGCAATGCGGTTCTTTCAAGGTTTAGGGAGAATGGTATTGATGATGTTTGACAATTTGGAACACGAAGTATTATACGAGTTTTTTAAAACTGAAAATACTACGGACGAAATAAAATCAGATAGTATTGTTTCTTGTGTGGATTCTTTTGCTAATGCCATAAAAGAGATTAAAATGCTTTCTGAAAATACAGATTCTTTTTTTATTTCGTATCCTAAGCAAAAATGGTATGGATTTATTATACTTTTTATTAAACGTTTTATAAGAAAATGTTTACGTTGGTATATTAATCCGATTATAGAAAGACAAAACAGATATAATACTGAAATTATAAATATATTAAAAACAATGCAAAAAAATATAGAATATATGAAAAAAGAGATAGCAGACTTGAATCAACATAAACGGTAAATATTATTGAGGAATAAATGAATATTGCAATTGATGTGATGGGCATTCTTGGTTCCATGGGAAGGAATAGAGGAATAGGTTATTATACTATTGCTCAGTTAAAAATTTTGTTATCGCTTGATAAACAGAACGATTATCATTTATTGAATTTGTATGATAATATCTCTTTAAAAGATATATTACAGTATGGCGACAATGTAAGTGAATATTATTTCAATACCGGGGAAAATTTTTTCTTATGGCAGTATCCCGATTTAATAAGTGAAATATACCGTAATTTTATCAAGGAACACAAAATTGATTTGATATATCTCACATCCCCTGCCGATCCTTGTCATCCGCTGGACAAATCATGGTTTAAAAACATCAAATACATAGTTACCGTCTATGACATAATTCCATGTATTTTTCCTAATATATATATAAAATCAGGAAATAAAAAACAGTATAACAAAGCTCTGGAATTAATTTCCAATTCTGATTGTATACTTGTTATTTCTCAAAGTGTAAAAAACGATCTTGTAAAATATTTAAAAACTAATGCGGAAAAAATTCATGTAATTTACGCAGGCGCTGACAGTGACAGATTTAGAGTCATTAATTATTCTCAAAATGATAAATCGGAAACAAAAGAAAAATACGGGATTTTTAATGATTTTATACTATGCGTCGGCGGTGATGATGAAAGAAAAAATATATCTTATCTGATAAAAGCTTATTCTAAATTGACAAAAGAATTACAATTAAAATACCAACTCGTTATTGTTTGTAGTTTGCAAAAATCAAGTATAGAAAAATATTATGCTGTTGCAAAAGAAAATAATGTTGCAGACAGAATAGTTTTTACAAATTTTGTGCCGGATGAAGATTTAACCAAACTGTATAACATGGCTTTTATATTTGTTTTTATTTCACGATACGAAGGTTTTGGATTACCTGTTTTGGAAGCAATGATGTGCGGTATTCCTGTACTTACATCAAATAATTCAAGTCTTGGAGAAATCGCAAAAGATGCCGCTATTTTAGTTGATCCATTGGATATAGCCGATATATCACGCGGACTAAATGATATTTTGCAATCGGCAGATTTAAATGCGTTACGCAAAGCAGGATTAGCGCGCACTGAATTATTTTCATGGGAAAAAACCGCAAAACTTACTTTGGAAGCGATATCCGGTATAACGCCTCATATCCAACAAATATTACAACAATCATCTAATGAATTAAAGCGCGGTAAAATAGCGTTTTTTACTCCCTTGCCGCCAATTAAATCCGGAATATCCGACTATAGCGTTGATATTATTTGGCATCTTGCAAAATATTATTCTATTGATGTATACATTGATGTTGGTTATATGCCTAACTGTTTATTACCGCAGAATGTTTCCGTTTATAAACATACTCAATTTCATAAAAGACATAGAAAATATGAAAAAATTGTTTTTCAAATGGGAAATCAGTTTTGTCATAAATATATGTTTTACTATATAAGAAAATATCACGGCGTGATTGTTTTACATGATTGTAATTTACATGGTTTATTATCTGCAATTACGTACGGACTAATGAAGGTGAGAAGCTATGAAAAGATGTTGTCTTTAGATTATAAAGATAAAGTAAGTGATGTTATTGAAGCACTCCGGAATGGAAAACATGAATCCGATTTTATTGTAAATGGCTTTGTTACAAATTTTGCAGATATTGTTATAGTACACAGTAAATGGGCACAAAAGCAGATACTTTTAAAAAACATCGAAGCGGATGTAAAACATATAAATCTTTATGCGCAAATTCCAAATTATTCTTATGACAAATCAAATGAAGTAAAACAATCAGCAAGAAAAAAACTACTGCTTCCAAATCAAGATATAGTAATTGCTGCTTTTGGCTTTTTACAAGAATCAAAACGTTCTATGCCTTCTTTACATGCCATTCGGCATATCATAAATGAATTTCCTCAAACAAAAATGATATATGTCGGAGAAATTGACAATGAACTAAATGATAGTTTTTTTTCCTATATTAGAGAAAATAATTTACAAAATAATGTTTCGGTAACCGGTTTTACATCATTGGAAAATTTTTTGTTATATATGGAAGCGGCTGATATATGTTTAAATCTTCGTTTCCCTTACCATGGCGAGACATCTGCGGCTTTAGCGCGTATTTTAGCGGATGGAAAATGCGTTATAATTAATGATATTGGCAGTTTTTCTGAAATTCCTGATGAATGTTGTGTCAAATTACCTTCACCTATAAATATGCTTCTTGAGGAAGAGGAAGATATAATATACAATGCATTAAAAGATTTAATTAACAACCCCAAAAAACAAACAGAACTGGGCAGAGCGGCGAGAGAATACGCTGAAAAAGAACTTGATCTGAATAAAATTAGCCGAGAATATTTAACTGTCCTTTCGCAACAGCCAAAACAAAGAACTTTGACAAATAACATACTGTATCAGATTAAAAGGCATATTGAAAGTTCTAAAGAAAAAAATATTTTTACCTTGACAAGAACTCTTGCTTATACTATGCAAGAACAAGAATACAGATAACTATTTATTGCACTTTGTCTTTGAACTCGAGATTTATAAAAATGATAGAAAAAATAAATATTATTTTTGACGCTTCAATATTAACATATTTCTTTGTAAAAAATCATTATATGCGCAGTGGAATATTTTTTACGGCATTTAATGTTTTAAAAGAATTAGAAAAACGACAAGTTTTTAATATAACGCTCCTTATTAGTCATGATCGTTATATGTTTATAAAAAAAATGAAAAAAGACCCTTTTTTTTCAAAGTTTACATATATAAAAATTTACGATGAACGACAATTAATTTATCGTAACGAATATATTAAGTTATATAAAAACAAAATAAGAAAAAATTATAATTTATTATTAAAATTCTTTTATCTTTTAAAAATATTAAAATATTTCTTATATATTTTCTCTTATAATATTAATTACAATATTAATGAAAAATTTCATTCTAAAACTTTCAATAATATTATAAGTGATACAAATGTATTTTTTTCACCTGATTCGTTTATTTACTATAAAATAAAATTTTTTACACATATACAAAAATATAATATCCTGTATGATACAATGCCATTGCTTTATCCAAAATATTATACAAATGATTTTTATACGAATGATCATATTACTGAATATGCAAACAGACATTCTCTGAGTAAAGAATATTACTATTTTTGTATTTCAGAATGTACCAAGCATGATTTTTTAAAATATCACAGTAATCAAATAGACGAAAAAAAAATGATAGTTACTCATATTGCTTCATCTCAAATTTTTTATCCTGATTATGATAAAATAAAACTTGCTAAAACCCTTTATAAATACAAGGTAAAACACAATAATAACGATAAATATATTTTTTCACTTTGTACTCTGGAACCCAGAAAAAATCTTGTCTTTACCGTTAAATGTTTTATAAAATTTATTAAAAAACATAATATAGACAATTTTTATTTTTATCTTGGCGGCGGACAATGGGATTTTTTTATTCATCAGTTGGAAGAACAAATTAACAGTTTTGATGAATATCGAAATAAAATAGTTCGATTGGGTTATATAGACGACGAAGATGTAAATATTCTATATAGCAATTCTTTGTTTTTTACCTATATTTCACAATATGAAGGATTCGGTATACCGCCGCTTGAGGCGATGCAGACTGGAACTCCCGTTATTACATCCAACAATTCTTCACTGCCAGAAGTAGTGGGAGATGCGGCGATAATGATTGATTATGACAGCGAAGAACAATGTATAAAAGCATTTGAAGATTTATATTTTAACGAAGATTTACGCAAACATTACATGGAAAAAGGGCTTGAAAGAGCAAAGCTTTTTTCTTGGGAAAAAACCATAGATAAAATTACAAAAGTAATAATTGAAAATGCAACATAAAAACCCAAAAATTGTCATTAACGGCGCATTTTTATGTAACAACATAACCGGAATTGAACGTGCCGCATACGAGATAACAAAGCGTCTTGATGAAATATCAAAAAAAGATGAAATAGGGATAATTATTTCAAGAAACGCAAAAAATGTTCCTTCTTTTAAAAATATTAATGTAATCAATTATGAAAAAGATATTATTTCAGCTCCAAAATGGGAACAATTTATTTTACCGGGGATTTTACGAAAACTTAAAGCAATATTACTTGATTACGGAAACAGTTGTTCTTTATTTTATCCCGGGATAAGTTTTCTGCATGACATATATTGCGATATTTTTCCAAAGGATTTTATAACTAAACGAGAAAAATTAGAATGTTATTATTTCAGAATATTAAACCGTATTGTAGCTTGTCGGGCAAAAATAATAATTACGGATACATATTTTATAAAGAATCAGATTACGAAAACGTTCCATATCAATGAAAAAAAGATTTGTGTTGTTAATTTAGGATGGGAACATTTTAAATTTATAGAGAGCGATTATTCAATTTTTGATGATTACCCTGCCCTGTCAAAACCTTTTTATTTTTCGCTTGGAAGCCTTTCAAAACGAAAAAATATTAAATGGATTATAGATTATGCGGCAAAGAATCCCGACTTGCTTTTTGTAATCTCCGGTAGCAGTCTTAATACAGTCAAGGTAGAGGAATTGTCCGGTTCTGTACCGCCGAATATCATTTTGCCGGGTTATCTTAGCGACGGTAAAGTAAAAGCCCTTATGACAAAATGTAAGGCTTTTATTCATCCCGCATATTACGAAGGTTTCGGTATTCCACCGCTGGAAGCTTTATCCTGCGGAGCAAAAATAATAATAGCTAATGCGGCTAGCCTTCCTGAAATTTACGGAAATACCGCTCATTATATCGATCCGTTTAATACTAATGTTGATTTAGACGAACTTATAAAACAGCCTGTTGATCCGCCTGATGAAGTATTAAAAAAATATTCTTATGATACTTCCGCCCGTCAAGTTTATGAGATAATACAGAAATATATAAATAAAAAATGAATTCCAAAAAAAAAGTATTAATCAACGGTGATTTTCTCTGCCGCCGACTTACCGGAATTGAACGCTATGCGTATGAAATAACAAACCGCTTGGATAATCTTTGCGAAAAAGATGAAATTGCTATTGTAATTCCGTCCCATGCGGAAAATATTCCAAATTACAAAAATCTTGAAATTATCAGATTAGAAAATAAAAGTAAATTAAATATCCGCTGGCAAATGATTACTTTGCAGTGGTTTTTACTGACACACAGAAAATATACTATTCTGGAATTCGGCAACACTGCCCTGCCCCTTGCTCCCGGTATTGTTTTCTTACATGACATTTACTGCGAATTTTTTCCTGAAGATTTTGTAAACAAAAGAGATAAGTTAATAAGAATTTACAACAGATTTCAATACCGCCTTATCGCGTATTTCGCAAAAAAAATAGTGACTGTTTCCGAGTACAGTAAAAAAGAAATCATCGAAACGTTTAATATTAATCCCGAAAAAATAGACGTTATTTACAGCAGCGCGGATCATATCCGCGATATTGAACCTGATTTCTCCATACTAGAGCAATTCCCGATGCTTAAAGAAAAACAATTCTTTTTTTCGTTGGGAAGTTTATCAAAACGTAAAAATATTAAATGGATTATTGAATACGCAAAAAGACATCCTGAATCGACATTTGCTGTTTCAGGAACAAGTCTACCAACCGTAAAAATTAATGAATTGGACGATGAGATTCCAAAAAATATAATTATGCTTGGCTACCTTGACGATTCCAAAGTGAAAGCCCTAATGACAAAGTGCCTGGCGTTTGTTTTGCCTTCCTATTACGAGGGCTTTGGACTTACTCCCCTTGAAGCTCTGCGCTGCGGAGCGCAGATTATTATCGCAAAAGCGGCAAGTCTTCCGGAAATTTACGGAAAAACCGCTCATTATATCGACCCTTATGACATCGATATGGATCTTGATATTCTTTTGAATGATCCTGTAGAAAATCCGGACGCTATAATCGCCAAATATTCCTATGACATTTCCGCTGAAAAAGTATATACTATAATAAAGGATTTTACGCTATGAGCAAAGAAAAAACTGTATACCTTGGAATGCGCGGTGATATTATTCATCCCGGTATAATAAACATTATCCGCGAAGGCGCAAAACTCGGCGAGTTGACAGTTGGACTTTTAACCGATTCCGCTATCGCCTCTCATAAACGCCTTCCCTATCTAACTTATGATCAAAGAAAAGACGTTATCGAAAATATTAAGGGTGTTGCGAAGGTAATTCCGCAGGAAGAATGGAGTTATGTTCCTAATTTGAAAAAGTTAAAACCCGATTATATAATTCACGGAGACGACTGGAAAAGCGGTCCTCTGCAAAAAGAACGCGATGAAGTTTTCGCGGTAATGAAGGAGCTTGGCGGCGAGGTTATCGAGATACCTTATACTGCGGGAATTAATTCATCTTCAATTAATGAGGCAATACGTTCCATAGGAACAACGCCGGACATTCGTTTAAAAACCCTTCGCAGACTTCTTGAGTCAAAAAAAAACGTTAGAATTATGGAAGCGCATTCGGGATTGTCCGGTTTAATAATAGAAAATCTTGAAATTGAAAAAGAAGACGGCTTACACAGTTATGACGGAATGTGGTCTTCAAGTTTAACCGACTCCACAAGCAAGGGCAAGCCCGATATTGAAGCGGTTGATCTTACTACGCGCCTGCACGATTTAACAAATATTCTTGAATGTACTACAAAGCCGATAATTTTTGACGGAGACACAGGCGGTCAGCATATTGCCTTTACCGTAAAAACTCTTGAACGAAACGGAATATCGGCGGTCATTATAGAAGATAAAACCGGCCTTAAAAGAAATTCTCTTTTTGGAACCGATGTTAATCAGGAATTATGCCCTATTCCCGAATTCTGCGATAAAATTAAAGCCGGTAAAAAAGCGCAAGTTACAAAAGAATTTATGATTATCGCGCGTCTTGAAAGTTTAATTGCAGGTTTCCCTGTTTCACACGCAATGGAAAGAGCGCATGCTTTTGTCGATGCGGGCGCTGACGGTGTTATGATACACAGCAAAGAAAAATCAGGCGATGACATTAAAGAATTTTGCTCGCTTTTCCGCGCTGATTATCCGCACGTGCCGATTATTCTTGTTCCTACAACATATAACAAATTCACGGAAAAAGAACTTTCCTCTTGGGGCGCGAATATTATTATCTACGCTAACCACATGCTGCGCTCGGCGTATCCCGCAATGATGAACACGGCGAAAATGATATTGGAAAACGAGCGTTCTTTGGAAGCGGACGCTGTTTGTATGCCGATTAAAGAAATACTTGAATTAATTCCGGGCGGCAAATAATTGATAGAAGCGTCATATTTTTACAACAAACTCATCGAGAAGGGAGTAGGCTTTTTTTCAGGCGTTCCAGATTCTCTCCTTAAAGATTTTTGCGCGTATATTACGGATAACGCCGAAAAGCAAAATCATATTATCGCGGTAAATGAGGGAGCCGCTGTCGGTCTTGCCTGCGGTTATCATCTTGCGACAAACCGCATACCGCTTGTGTATATGCAAAATTCTGGCATAGGCAACGCGGTCAATCCCCTGCTCTCTCTTGCGGATAACGATGTTTACCGTATACCGTTGGTTGTTGTCATAGGCTGGCGCGGAGAACCCGGCGTACATGATGAGCCTCAGCATGTCAAACAAGGTAAAGTTACCTGCTCACTTCTTGAAAGCATGGGCATTCCTTACGCCGTACTTGAAAATAATGAGAATGGCGTAAACAATCAGATTGAAACCTGCTTTAAAACCATTTCCGAAACAAGTTCACCTTACGCGCTTGTTATACGCAAAGAAACATTTGCGCCATACACTCTTCAAAAGAAAGAAGAACATAAAGCGGAAATGACACGCGAAGAAGCTATCGAAGAAATTGCGGCTAATCGGGAAGGAATTATCGTTTCCACTACCGGAATGATCTCGCGCGAATTGTACGAGTTACGCGATAAAGCCGGCACAGGTCATGCGCGTGATTTTCTTACCGTAGGCTCTATGGGGCACGCTTCTTCCATTGCGTTGGCTATCGCTTTGCAAAAGCCTCATCTTCCTGTTACTTGCCTTGACGGAGACGGAGCTGCTCTTATGCACATGGGCTCTTTTGCCGCAATCGGAACGCAAAAACCGAATAACTACTGCCATATAGTTCTTAATAACGGCGCTCATGATTCTGTCGGAGGACAGCCTACTATCGCGCCATATATTGATATTCCCGCTATTGCTAGAGCTTGCGGTTACGTGAAAATTCATCAAGTTAAGACAAAAGAAGAACTTAAAAATATTTTAACTAAAAAAAATGAAGGGCTTACTTTTATTGAAGTAAAAGTTAAAAAAGGCGCTCGTAAAGATTTGGGGCGTCCTAAATCTACGCCTCAGGAAAATAAAGAAGCGTTCATGAAATATATCGGAGACTATAAATGATAAAACAGGCGGTTATTGTCGCGGCGGGCCTTGGTTCGCGTCTTAAAGAAAAAACAGTTTCAAAGCCCAAGGGTTTTCTTGAATTGGGCGGTATCGCCATTGTTGAATGGTCTGTTCAAAAACTGCTTGCCTGCGGCGTTGAAAAAATAATAATCGGTACGGGTTATCACGCCGAAGCATACGATGAACTTGCGAAAAAATATCCCGCTATACAAACCGCTTTCAGCGCCGATTTTGAGACAACTAGCAGTATGGCAACTTTAAACGTATGCGCTTCTCATGTAACCGATGATTTTTTACTTTTGGAATCAGACCTTATCTACGACAGCATAGGGTTGAGCGTCCTTTGCAATGATATTCACGAAAACGTTATCCTCGCTTCCGGCGCGACCAATTCAGGCGATGAAGTGTACTTAGAGTCGGCTAACGGTTCTTTTTTAAAGGCGCTTTCAAAAAATAAAACGGAACTTGCTTCTACATACGGCGAGCTTGTCGGGATTACAAAAATTTCCCGCTCTCTGCTTACAGCGATGTGCGAATATTACGCAAAAAAACGCTCCGAGCTTCCAAAACTTGACTATGAACACGCAATCATGGCGTGTACTTCTTCTAATCCCGTATTTATCCGCAAGATTGAATATTACGCGTGGCGCGAAATCGACGACGAAAGCCATCTTGAAATGGCGCAGAACGAAATACTTCCGCTTATTCAGGAAAATGAATCGTTACGCCGAATACGCCGTGAAGTTCTTCTGAACCCGGGACCGGCTACAACAAGCGACAGCGTTAAATATGCCCAAGTTTGCGCCGATATTTGCCCCCGGGAAAAAGAATTCGGCAATGTTATGAAATGGGTATGCAAAGAGCTTACCGCCGTTGCAGCCGACCCGAGCGAATATGAAACGGTATTTTTCGGCGGTTCGGGTACTGCCGCAGATGAGGCGATGATTTCTTCCTGCGTTACGGAAAACGGGCATATTCTTATTGTAGATAACGGTTCTTACGGAGAGCGGCTTGCGAAAATAGCGTCTGTTTATAAAATTAACAACACTGTATATAAAAGTTCTACTTACGAAAAAATAGATGTAGCCGCTCTTGAAAATGAATTTAAAACAGGAAAATATACCCACCTTGGCATTGTGTACCATGAGACAACAACCGGGTTGCTTAATCCGCTTGATGTTATTTGCCCTCTTGCGAAAAAATACAACATGGTTACGATAGTTGACGCCGTGAGTATATACGCCGGAATGCCTATGAATCTTTCCAAACTTGGTATTGATTTTATGGCTTCTACTTCCAATAAAAATATTCAGGGAATGGCAGGCGTTGGTTTTGTTATCTGCAAAAAAAGTGAACTTGAAAAAACAAAAAATATTCCAATGCGCAACTATTACCTTAATATTTATGATCAATACGCGCATTTTACCAAAACAGGACAGACCCGTTTTACTCCGCCCGTGCAAACTCTTTACGCGCTAAGGCAGGCGATTCTTGAAACAAAACAGGAGACAGTGGAAAAACGCTGGGAGCGTTATACGGAATGCTGGCGTATTCTTGTTGACGCTGTTAAGAAATTTAATTTAAAAATGCTTGTAAAAGAAGAAGATCAGTCTCATTTAATAACAGCAATTTTTGATCCTGATACGCCGAAATACAGTTTTGAGGATTTGCATGATCTTGCCCGTAAGCATGAATTTACCATTTACCCGGGTAAACTGGGCAACATAAATACATTCAGAATAGCGAATATCGGCGATATAAAACCGCATGAAATGAAAAGATTTACAGAAGTTCTTAAAAATTATCTTGATTCTATAGGATGGAAATAACCTCTAATCTGCGGTTGTTAGAGTATAAAACATATATGAATACAAACCTGAATAAACCAATAATTGCAATAATTGTTCCTTGTTATAATGAAGAAGAAGTACTGTATGATACCTCAGAAAAATTATCCAAAAAATTGTTAAAACTAATTTCTGAACAAAATATTTCTGAAAAATCCACAATTCTTTTTGTTGATGACGGTTCTAAAGACAACACATGGAATTTAATAGAAAAACATCATACGGATAATCCGTCTGTTTTCAGCGGTTTAAAATTGTCGGGAAACAGAGGGCATCAGAACGCTCTTTTATGCGGATTACTTTATGTAAAAGAGTATGTAGACGCGGCAATTTCAATAGACGCCGATTTACAAGACGATATTGATGTAATTGATAAAATGATTGGAAAATACCGTAACGGATATGAAATTGTTTATGGCGTCCGCTCAAATCGGAAAAAAGACAGTTTCTTCAAACGATCAACGGCGCAAAATTTTTACCGTCTTATGCGTTTTTTGGGAGTTGATATTGTATATAACCATGCTGACTTTCGCCTAATGGGAAGGAATGCCCTTAAAGCGCTGTCTGAATACGGCGAAGTAAATCTATTTTTACGCGGTATTATTCCATTGTTAGGTTTTAGAACAGATGTTGAATATTACACACGCACCGAACGCATGGCGGGAACAAGCAAATATCCGTTAAAAAAAATGCTGCAATTTGCTTTTGAAGGCATTACATCATTTTCAATAAAACCGTTACGCATGATAACTACGTTAGGCGTTTTAATATTTACAATCAGTATTGCGATGATTGTGTATTTTTTTTACAGGTATTATTCCGGTCATACAATATCAGGTTGGGCGAGCATTGCTTGTTCCATATGGGGAATAGGCGGACTTATTCTTTTTTCTATTGGTATTGTCGGTGAATACATAGGTAAAATATATCTTGAAACAAAAAGCCGTCCCAGATACCATATCGAGAAATTTTTATATAAAGCAGGAGAAGAAAATGAAAAACAATGAAACACCTGAAGTACTTCTGAATAGGATTTATCATTCAACAAGAACCAGAAAATTGGCAATATCTCTTGTTCTTGCAGGCATGATTATTTGTCTTATACCTACGCTTCCGCCGGTACAGAATATGTTAATTTCATTTATTGCTAAACATCGTCCGGGAACAAGCGGTGAACTTGAGTGGAAACTGCGGTCATTATTATCTCTGCCGTTTTTCGGTCTTGTGGTCTTTTTAACTGCTCTTTGCTGTCTTTTCTCAAAAACAATTTCTTCATTTATAGAGGACACAAAAAACACTCAATTGATTACAATACTGACTATCGGAATAGGTGTACTCCTGTTGGGATTTATCAGTATTTTTTCATATCAGCACGGAACGCAATGGCTAAACAGCGATAATTCTTCGGAAATGGTTTTGGGAAAACTGCTGGCTGAGGAAAATGCTCTTGTTAGCCGCAACTGGCATTATTCAACCGAGATACGCATAATATATCAAACTATTTTTTTTGTACCGCTTTTTAAGTTGATAGGACGTTATGAAAACTGGGCTTTAATACGTACTCTTGCTGTATTCTTTAATAATCTGTTATTGATTTTATCATATCTTTTTATGACAAAACAAATGAGGATACAAAAAAAATGGGTTTTTATTTCCGGTCTTTTTTTAATCATGCCTATATCCAGAGATTATTTTGATATTGTAACATTCGGCGGTTATTACATTTTCTTTATTGCACAACTTTTTTGCTCTCTTGGTTTATTTGTCAGACTTACATATTCAGGTACAACAAAAACAACGCTGATTGACTTTATTCTGTTTTCAGCATTGTCATTTGCTCTTGGAATACAAGGAATCCGTTCTCTGCTATGCGTAAATATTCCGCTACTTATTACCTGTGTTTATTGTTATTCAAAAATGGCGCAAAAAAAGAACTTTACGCTTTTTATGGGTTTTTACGGTTTTGTTATATGCTGTTTTGGTTTTGCTGTTAATTATCTAATGCATTTTTGGTACAGTTTTCATTCCTTTGGAAATATGCGTCTGGTCAATCTGTACGCCGAATTTATCCCAAAACTCGGGCAAAGTATTGTATGTTTGACAGAATATTTCGGGCTTTATTCCGGTAGTTCTTTCTTATCAGCAAATGGTTTATTCAGCGTAATAGCTGTAATCGGAACATTTATTTTCTTTTGGATAGTTATAAAATCTATTCGGCAAACCAAGCTTCAAAACGACACATTAGTACAACCCGTAGAATACTATTTTTTGTCGGTTTATTTCATAGTATCAGTTATATTTAATATTTTTATTTTTATTTTGGTTGATGAAAGTATTACTCTTAGATATTTCATTCCATTTATGGTTTTATTCATTCCTCTTATAGCAATTCTTTTTGAGCATGCAGAAAAAAAATATGAACATTTGAAACGGATGGCTATTATTTCGGGAATACTTTTGTTTGTTTTTGGACAAAATATTTTGACTTTTCAAAATATTTCCAAACAAAATTTTAATAGTGGCAGGAAAGACTATATTCAGTATTTGCTCGATAATAAGCTTGACTATGGTTTTGCTACATTCTGGAATGCAAATGTAACAACTGAATTATCTAATGGAAAAATCGAGCTAGCCGGTTTGGAACCCGATGGATTGGATCCTGATATAAATAATTTTTCTATTCAAGGTTGGTTGAATAAGGAAAAATTTTATGATTCTTCTTTTTATAAAGGAGAATCATTCTTGTTATTAACTCGTGCTGAATTGGAATTGGCGCAAAAAACAGGTCGATCTTTTGCAAAACTCACACCGGATTATGAGGATAATAATTTTATTATTATTAGATATCCTTCCGCAGAAATTATCCACCGTGAAGTTCTGGATTAGTTGGTAAATAAATACAGGAGATTATTTATGATTATAAGATCTAAAGCCCCCTTAAGGCTTGGACTTGCAGGCGGCGGAACAGACATTGCCGATTACTACAACCGTTTCGGCGGTTATGTGCTAAACGCAACTGTCGATATGTACGCCTACTGTACAATCGAACCGAATGATTCAGGAAAAGTGGAATTTGTAGCCGCCGACTTAGGCAAAGAGGAAGAATATAAGGCGAATGATAAACTTCCGGTCTCCTCTACTCTACAGCTTCATTGCGGTATTTACAACAGAATTATTTCCGATTTTGTAAAAAAACCGCTTTCCTTTAAAATGACAACTTACTCCGACGCTCCGGCAGGTTCAGGCTTAGGCTCGTCTTCCACAATGGTTGTGGCGATAATCAAGGCTTTTGAAGAATGGCTTAATTTACCGTTAGGCGAATACGATATTGCCGCTCTTGCCTGCAAAATTGAACGCGAGGACATTGGACTTGCGGGCGGCAAACAAGACCAATACGCCGCCACATTCGGCGGTTTTAATTTTATGGAGTTTTATGAAAATGAACGCGTAATAGTTAATCCGCTTCGCCTTAAACGCTGGATTAGAAATGAAATTGAATCGTCTCTTATCTTATACTATACAGGAGTCTCAAGAGAAAGCGCAAATATTATTAATGAACAAATTAAGCATACTCAAAAAGGCGACGCGAAAAACATTGAAAGTATGCACGAAATGAAAAGACAATCTATAATTATGAAAGAAGCATTGTTAAAAGGTGATTTTAAAGGTTTCTCGGATTGTCTCTTAAACGGCTGGCTCGCAAAGAAAAATGCCGCCGCTTCAATTTCAAATTCTTTTTTAGATGATTTGTACCAATACGCGCTTGACAACGGCGCGGAATCGGCAAAAATCTCAGGCGCGGGCGGCGGCGGCTTTATGATGATATACTGCAATCCTTGTAAAAGAATAGCGCTAATCCGCGCGCTCAAGGAAAAAGACGGAATGGTTTTAACGCCAAGTTTTACTGAAACGGGGACTCAAGCATGGACTATATACAACAATTAATTCAACGTTATCCGTCTCTGGAATGCGTCAAAAACGACATAAGCGCGGCGTTTGACATTATCGCCGCTTCATACACAAACGGCGGCAAATTATTGATAGCGGGTAACGGCGGAAGCGCTTCCGACGCTGAACATATCGCAGGCGAACTAATGAAAACATTCTCAAAGAAACGAAATCTGCCCGAATCATTTATTACCGATATAAAAAAAGTTGATACTGAAATCGCCGATTACCTTATTCCTCGTATGCAGCCGGGACTTCCTACAATCGCTCTTTCCGGACACGCGTCTCTTAACACCGCATGTATAAACGATATTGACGGGAATATCACTTTTGCCCAACAAGTTTACGGTTACGGAAAAGAAACGGATGTGTTACTCGCTATATCTACTTCGGGTAATTCAAAAAATATTTTGTATGCCGCGGCAGTAGCAAAAGCCAAAAAACTGAAAATTATCGCTCTTACAGGCGGCTCGGGCGGAGAGTTAAAAATATTCGCTGATGTAAGTATCATTGTACCGGAGACGGAAACTTATAAAGTTCAGGAATTGCATCTGCCTGTATATCACTGTCTATGTCAAATGCTGGAGAACCATTTCTTTTAAAATGAAAGTTGTAATAATGGCAGGCGGCAAAGGAACCCGCGTATCATCAATAGCAAGCGATATCCCAAAACCGATGATTCCAATCTGCGGTAAGCCCATTCTTGAACATCAGATTGAATGTCTTAAAAAAAACGGCTTAACGGAAATTATTCTTGTTATAGGACATCTTGGCGAACATATTAAAGAGCATTTTGGAAACGGTAAAAGATTCGGCTGTAATATCACTTACTATAACGAAACAGAGCCGCTAGGAACAGCGGGAGCGTTATATAAATTAAAACACCTATCAGATGATTTTATTTTATTAAACGGCGATATTATTTTTGACATTGATTTTTCAAGGATGATAAACTTTCACCGTGAAAAAAAAGCCTATGTTACCTTAGCGGTACATCCTAACAGCCACCCTTTTGACAGCGCGGTTCTTTTTACAAATAGCGATAATCAAGTAACACGCTGGTTAAATAAAGAAGATGAGCGCACTTACTACAAAAACCAAGTAAATGCGGGAATTCATATTTTATCTACAGAGTTCTTAAAAAAATGTCCGCAATCAAAGGATAAAGTCGATCTTGACCGTGATATGTTAAAGCCTTCTATTTCCGGCGGTAAAATATTCGCCTACTCCACCCCGGAATACATAAAAGATATGGGTACTCCCGAACGATATGCACAGGTTATGTCCGATATTGAAAACGGCATTGTCAGACAAAAAAATCTCTCGGTAAAGCAAAAATGTGTTTTTCTTGACAGAGACGGCACTATCAATATATTCAATGATTTTATCACCAAACCGGAAGATTTTGAATTAATCGAAGGCGCGGCGGATGCGATTAAAAGAATTAACAGTCTGGGATACCTTGCCATTGTTATAACAAACCAACCTGTAATAGCCCGCGGAGAGGTTGATTTTGAAACGCTTGATTTAATCCACATGAAAATGGAAACCGAATTAGGAAAACACGGCGCATATATCGACGATCTTTTTTACTGTCCTCATCATCCTGACAAAGGATTTGAAGGAGAACGTCCCGAATACAAAATCAACTGTGATTGCAGAAAACCTAAACCGGGTTTGATTCTTAAAGCGGCGGAAAAATACAATATCGATCTTTTACAGTCATATATGGTCGGCGATGATATGAGAGATATTAACGCCGGAAAAAACGCAGGCTGTATTCCAATTTTTCTTACAAATGACATTCAAGGTGAAGTTATGAATAATATCAAAACATTTGCTAACTTGCTGGATTTTACAGAAAAACTTTTATATCAGGAGCAACTATGATAAATTTATATCCTCTTTACATTGACCCGGGAACGGGAAGCGCAATGTTCTCAATTTTAATCGGCGCTGCGGCAACAATTTATTTTTTGGGACGTGCGTTAATAATAAAATTTAAAGTATTTTTTTCAGGCGGTAAAGCCGTTAATGCCGCTTCCTTGGAGCATCCATTTGTAATATACAATGAAGGGAAACAGTACTGGAATGTTTTTAAACCCATCCTTGAAGAATTTGAAAACCGAAATACATCTCTTTTGTATCTTACTTCGGCGCAGGATGATCCTGTTTTTGAAACTTCATGGAATTTTATTAAACCGGAATTTATCGGCGAAGGAAACCGCGCCTTTGTGCGCCTTAATATGCTCCGTGCAGGAATCTGTGTTATGACTACTCCCGGTCTTGACGTATACCAACTTAAACGCTCAAAAATGGTTAAACATTATTCGCATATTCTTCACGCTCCTGTTGACGCTGCTTTATACCGCCTTTTTAGTTTTGATTATTTTGATTCCGTACTTTTAACCGGCGATTATCAAGCTGAAGATATAAGAACTCTTGAGCATCAGCGAAATCTTCCCAAAAAGAAACTTACCGCCGTAGGATGCAGTTATCTTGACGTATACGCCGAAAAATTTAAAAATCTTCCGGTTGAAGAAAACCATCCCTTTACCGTACTTGTCTCTCCTTCATGGGGTGCTTCAGCTATTTTAACTCGTTACGGTGAAAAATTACTCGATCCTTTATCTGCATCAGGCTGGCGTATTATTATCCGTCCTCATCCGCAATCAAAAAAATCGGAAGCGGAAATGCTTGAACGTCTGCAAGAACGTTATAAAAATTCAAGTAACATTGAATGGGATTATGAACGTGAAAATATTTATTCCCTTAACAAAGCCGATATAATGATCTCCGATTTTTCGGGAATAATTTTTGATTATATGTTCCTGCGAGACAAACCGGTATTGTACGTTAGCCAGAATTTTGATCTTCGTCCTTATGACGCGGATGATCTTGACCATGAGTTATGGCAGTCTAAAACGGTAAAAGAAGCGGGAATAGAACTTAAGGAAGAAGATTTTCCGCACATTACGGAAACTATTAAGAATGCAGGAGACAATGAAACTCTTAAACAAGCCCGAAAAAAAGCCCGTGAGACAGCATGGCAGTATCCGGGCGAAGCGGGAAAACGGGTTTTTGAATTTATGACAGGAGTTGTAAATGGATAATATCCTCTATACGATTATAATTTATCCCCTTATTCAAATTCTTGAATTTGTTTTTGTGTTTTCGCAAAAACTTTTTAGGGAAACAGGATTCTCTGTTATTTGCATATCAGGTGCAATAAGCATACTATGTCTGCCGCTGTATGATGTGGCGGAAAAATGGCAGCAGCTTCAAAGAGACATAGAAAAAAAATTAAAACCAAAAGCCGATAAAATCAAAGAAGTTTTTAATGGCGATGAACAATACATGATTTTATCGACATATTACCGTCAGAATCATTATCACCCAATTTACGCGCTGCGAAGCAGTTTCGGCTTGCTAATACAAATCCCGTTTTTTATCGCCGCATATTCTTATATTTCAAATCTTGACGTAATAAAGACTATATCCTTTGGGATTATCAAAGATTTAGGCGCTCCGGACGCTCTTTTTTCAATCGGCGGTTTTACAGTTAATATGCTGCCAATTGCTATGACTCTGATTAATTGTCTTGCCGGAGCGATATACGCTAAAGGACTTTCTGCAAGAGATAAAATTCAATTATACGGAATGGCAGGTATATTTTTAATTCTCTTGTACAACTCGCCATCCGCACTTGTTTTGTATTGGACAATGAATAATGTTTTTTCCGTTATTAAAAACATATATTACCGGATACAGTACAAATATAAACATCATATATTACTTGGTTTTTTTTCTTTATGTTGTATTCTGCTTGCAGTTTTTTGTATTTTAAAATTAAGTGATAACTCAAGGGCGCAAAAGCTTGTTTGGGTTTGTTTTTTTACCGCTATAATTCCATGGGTATTTGTTATCTTTAAAAGACAATTATATAAAATAACCAAGATAGAATATGAGGCTTCTAAATCGTTTATCATTTTTATCTTATCCGTTTTTTTAATATGGTCTATTCTTGGATTATTTATCCCGTCCCAGTTGATAGTCTCTTCTCCGCAGGAATTTTCTTTTATTGATGAATATACAAATCCGTTATTTTTTGTTTTTAATACCGCATTTCAAGTATTTGGATTATTTGTTTTTTGGCCTATCTGCCTTTATTTTCTTTTCCAAAATAACATTAAAAAATATTTCTCTGTTGTTTTTCTTGCCGTCTCTATAATTATACTTGTCAATGTATTTTTATTTTCGGGTAATTATGGCATATTGTCAGTAAACTTTGTGTTTACAAAAAGCATAAATCACTCAAAAGTAGAAACATTATTAAATTTATGCATATTACCTGTTTTATTTGCAGTCGCTTTCATACTGTATATGCGGAAAAATAAAAATATTATTCTTGTTCCTGTTTCTCTTTGCCTTTTTTCTCTTCTATCTATTTTTTTTGTTAACATTTATAAAATAAACGTTTCTTTTAAAGACTTAAAAAAATACTATGTAAAAGAACAAAAAGAAACTCAAGAAATTTCTCCTATTTTTTCTCTTTCAAGAACGGGGAAAAACGTCGTAATAATCATGCTCGACAGAGCCATAAGCGTTTTTATGCCGTTTATTTTTGACGAATCTCCTGAATTAAAAAACATATATTCAGGTTTCACATATTATCCCAACACAGTTTCGTTTAACGGCTATACATCTTTGGGTGCGCCGCCTGTCTATGGCGGATACGAATACACGCCTGAAGAAACAAATAAACGAACAAATATCCCGCTTGCGGAAAAACATAATCAATCCCTTATTATGCTTCCTCGAATTTTTCTCGAACATGGATTTTCCGTATGCGTTACTGACCCTCCTTACGCCAATTACAACTGGAAAAGCGATTTAAGTATTTTTAATAATCTGCCGGATATAAAATTGTATATTACTGACTCGCATTATACCGACTTATGGCTCAGTGAAAATGATATAAAATTGCCTGAAACAAGCGCAGTTATCAAACGAAATATGTTTTGGTATAGCCTGTTAAAAGGATTACCAATCTTTTTACGCCAACCTCTATATATGGGAGGAAATTGGTGTTCTCTTATATCAAATCATACCCTGCGTTCAACATTAAACGGATACGCCGTACTTGATTATCTGCCTAGATTAACTGAAATTACCGATAACAATATAAACAACGCACTCGTTATTACAAATAATACTACGCATGAAGGCTCTTTTATGCAGGCTCCTCAATATAAACCTGTCAACATAATTACTAATTACGGTACTATGCGTTTTTCAAGAGATGTCGCATATCATATTAACGCAGCGGCAATAAAGCGTCTGGCTGACTGGATTTATTTTCTAAAAAAAGAAAATGTATATGATAATACAAGAATCATTTTAGTTTCAGACCATGGACCAGAATCTAACATTATCACCAAGCTTAATCTTCCGTTTAATGTTGATCAATTTAACCCGCTTTTAATGATAAAGGATTTTAACGCTGATGGTGAAATTAAAACTGACATGACATTTATGACTAATGCCGATGTACCGTATTTTTCTCTTAAAAATTTAATTAATAATCCTGTAAATCCGTTTACAGGTAATGAAATTTCTATAGAACGAAAAAAAGAACCTTTGTATATTGCAATATCAGGTTCAATCCATCTTTCAAATAGTAAAAAATATATTCTTAATCAAAATAATGATTATTATGTACATGACAATATTTTTGTAGCTGAAAATTGGATTCCTGTTTTAAATAAATAAATAACTACTGGAAATAGAAATTTTATTATGAGTATTGTAAATGCTTAATATCCTCTATACAATTATAATTTACCCAATAATCCAAATTCTTGAATTTGTTTTCATGTTCGCGCAATCTATTTTTACAAATGCCGGAATTACAATTATATTCATATCAGCGGCTGTCAGCATACTGTGCCATCCGCTATACATGGTAGCGGAAAGATGGCAGGAAGTTGAACGCAATATACAAAAAATACTTGCACCCAAAACAGCGAAAATAAAAGCGGTTTTCAGCGGCGATGAGCGTTATATGATTTTATCTACTTATTACCGCCAGAATCATTATCACCCTATTTATGCAATGAGAAGCAGTTTTGGATTGTTAATTCAAATTCCATTTTTTATCGCCGCTTATTCGTATCTTTCACAATTAGAATCTATTAAAGGCGTTCCTTTTTTATTTATTAAAGATTTGGGGGGACCTGACCGATTACTGAGCGGAATAAATATTCTGCCTGTATTAATGACTCTTATAAACAGCGCTGCCGGAGCGTTATACACCAAGGGGCTTGCATTTAAAGAAAAAGTACAAATATACGGTATGGCTCTTATCTTTCTTGTATTGCTGTATAATTCCCCGTCAGGACTGGTATTATATTGGACTTTTAATAATTTATTCTCGCTTGTAAAGAACGGATATATAAAACTCCCTTTCATAAAAAAACATTTTATTTTATTCGGTATTATTTCAATCCTCGCTTTTTCATTTGCGTTTTTTATACTTTTTGTTTATAATGAAAATCCGAGGGTCAGGGCTTTAATTGCCGTTCTTTCTGTTATAATCGGAATATTTCCATGGATAATTCCGTTCTTATCGCGTTTTATAAAAAAAATAAATCATAGTTTTTGGACATTAAAAGAAACTTTTTCTCTTTTTATATTTTCGCTTCTTATTCTATGGATTTTAACAGGGTTTTTTCTTCCATCCATGCTTATAGGCTCTTCACCTCAGGAATTTTCTTTTATTGACAGTGTTTCATCGCCGCTCTTTTTTATTTTCAATACGTCTATTCAAGCATTCGGGCTGTTTGTATTTTGGCCTTTAATGATTTTTTTTCTTTTTTCCGAAAAAACAAAAAAAATACTTTCAATTTTTATTGCAATAGTTTCATTATCCGCTATCTGTAATGTGTTTTTATTTCCCGGAGATTACGGACCTATTTCCAATGAACTTGTATTTACAAGTAATGTAACTCACAATCTACGGGAAATATCCGTAAATTTATTAATTCTAATAATATTATCTTTGGGGTTACTTATTATTTATATTAGCAGAGCAAAAAAAATACTCTCTTTCCTTGTAATAATATTATTTTTAGCTTTTGTTCCTTTTTCAATTAAAAATCTATTTTATATTAACGCTGAATTTAAAAAACTTTCACAATATTATACACCTGAAAAGAAAACAGAATCAAATATTTCACCCATCCTTCACTTATCCAAAACCGGTAAAAATGTTTTAGTTATTATGCTTGATATGGCTCAAAGCGCTTTTATTCCTTATATATTCGATGAAAGCCCCGATTTGTATAAAAAATATGACGGATTTGTTTATTACCCGAATACCGTTACATTCAACGGTTGGACATTCGGAGGCGCGCCGCCTATTTTCGGCGGTTACGAATATACTCCTGAAGGATTAAACAAACGTCCTTATATTTCTCTTCATAAAAAAAGAAACGAATCCCTGCTATTAATGCCTACATTATTTTCAGCATCAAATTTTTCAGTAACCGTAACTGATCCAACCTATGCTGATAACAACTGGATTCCCGATTTGCGTATTTATGACAATGAAAAAAATGTTACGTCTTATATAACTGACGGAGCCTATACCAATCTGTGGCTTGAAAGAAACAATATTGTATTACCTCCTCATAGTGATGTTCTTAAACGTAATATTTTATGGTATACGATATTACGCGAAATTCCTCTTGCATTCAGACAGGGTGTATATTATAAAGGTACATGGTGTGCGCCGATTTCCGAATATCGATTGAGAAATTTTCTAAACGGCTATGCTGTACTTGATTACTTGGATGAATTAACCGATTTTAATTCAAAAAAAGAAAATTCCGCCGTATTAATGGTAAATAATACCGCTCATGAAGGTTTGTTTTTGCAAGCGCCGCTTTATAAACCTCAGCTTATTGTAACCGATTACGGTACAAGTCAGTTTAATTGGGCAGTCAGATACCATTCTAACATAGCGGCGATAAAACGGCTTTCCGATTATTTTGAATTTCTTAAAGAAAACGGAGTATACGATAATACCCGTATCATCTTAGTTTCAGATCATGGTATTCTTGATAATTCATTTGTAACAAAAACTAATTTACCGTTTGCTGTTGATCATTTTAATCCGTTGTTATTAGTAAAAGATTTCAACGTGAAAGGCATCATGAATACTGATACAACCTTTATGACAAACGCCGATGTCCCTACTCTCACGATGAAAGATTTAATTGAAAACCCTGTAAATCCTTTTACCGGCAATGCCATTACCTCTACAGGCAAAAAAGACAAACCGCAATTAATATTGATAGACAGAGTCCATGACAGAAACGAAAATGAAATTTGGCTTGGTCTAAATAACACATATTATGTTCATGATAATATCTTTGATGAAAATAACTGGACTAAGCCGGAAAAGAAATAAATGACCATTTGTGTTGACTGCCGGATGATAGACGCAAGCGGTATCGGGGTATATCTTCGTGAAAGCTTGCCGTGGTTAATGCAATCGAATAATAATTTTCTTCTGTTGGGGAATCCGCAGCGGTTACAATATTATTCTTCAAACACAAATGTAAAAATAATTGAATGTGATATAAAACCTTTTTCACTAAAAGAAATATTTTTCTTTCCTCCTAAAACAGCGCGTCAAATCAATCATTCAGACCTTTATTTCTCGCCTTACTTCAATATCCCCTGTTCTGTAAAAATTCCCATCTTCACAGCAATTCATGATATAATTTTCGCCGATATGCCTGAATTAACCTCAAAACTCGGTCTTGCCGCGCGTATGTGGTTTTACCGCAAGGCATACAAAAAATCTAGAAAAATATTTACCGTTTCAGAGTTTTCAAAATCAAGAATACAATATCATCTTGGAACAGCGAAACCTGTCATTGTTACCCATTCGGCAATACAGCCTATATTCCTTGCATACCGCGCTAATCATAAAAATATACAAAAAACGCAATCAATCGTGTTTGTCGGCAATATAAAAAAGCACAAGGGGCTTGACATTCTGCTTGACGCTTTCATTCTCGCAAAAAAAGAGGGACTGCCCCACCGTTTAGTCGTTATCGGCTCAAAAGAAAATTTCCGTACTTCCGACAATACTGTCTTGCAAAAAGTCGAGTCCCTTGGCGGTGAAGCCGTTACTTTTACAGGATTTATTTCAGATGAACAAGTTATGGAGTACCTTTCAAAAGCCTCTCTCCTTGTACAACCTTCGCTATACGAAGGTTTTTGCCTTCCGCCGCTTGAGGCGATGGTTTTAGGCACTCACGCGCTTATTTCCGACATTCCCGTCCTAAAAGAGATTTATTTAGGCTATCCTGTAACATTCTTCCGTAATGGAGACATATCAGACTTAAAAGAAAACATTACAAAACTGCTAATTAACAAAAAACCGTCTTCCCCTATTTTGCAAGATGATCTATTATTAAAATATACTTTTAAGAAAACCGCTTCGGTTATTTTAAGGGAATTAAATTAGGGATATTTCATGATTAATGATTGTATTATAATGGCAGGAGGCTCCGGCACACGGCTTTGGCCTGCAAGCAACTCAAAAAAACCAAAACAATTTTTACCAACGTCTAAAAACGGAATTGATACTTTTTTTTCCTTGAGCCTTGAAAGGGCATTACAGCTAGTCAGCGGTAACGACGGCAGAGTTATTGTTGTTTCAGGAAAAACCCACATACCGTTTATTATAGAGACTTGCTCAAAATTAAACTCCGATGAAAAAAAACGCATTGTATTAATTCCCGAACCGGAAGCGAAAAACACAGCTCCCGCAATTGCCTGCGCTATTGCGTATGCCGGAAAAACATTGGGCTTTAACCGTACCATGTTGGTACTGACAAGCGATCACATCATTAAGCCTCTTGATGTCTTTATTAATGATTGTAATTTGGCAGCTCAGCTAGCACAGCAGAACAAGCTTGTAATATTCGGTATTTCCCCGTCAGGACCGGAAACAGGTTTTGGTTATATTGAAGGCGCGGAAAACCTTGCTGAGAATGTTTATAATGTAGCCGCATTCCATGAAAAACCGAATCGTGAAACAGCTAAACAATTTATAGCTACAAAAAAATATTTTTGGAATTCGGGAATGTTTGCTTTTCGCTGTGATTTTTTGGCTGAAGAATACCGCCGTCTTGAAACAGAAGTAATCTCTCCATTTGACAATCTTAAAACACCCGATAAAAATTCTCACACCAAAATAAAAGATTTGTGTGTGCTTGATAAATGGGCGGGATTGGATAAAGCTTACAAGGAAACAAAACGTATTTCTTTTGATTACGCAATTGCCGAAAAATGCGCTCAAACCGTTATGGTCAGCGCGGCTTTTGACTGGATTGATATTGGCAGTTGGGATGATTATGCCCGTCTTTTATCGGAAAATTCATGCACTGATGTATATAATTCGGAATCAGAAGGTTGTTTTGTAGATTCCGATATTCCCGTCGCTCTTGCCGGAGTTGAAAACCTTATTGTTGTAATACGTTCAGGAAAAGACGGGTCTGCTCCTTCTGCGCTGATTACCCAAAAAGGCAAAACACAGCTTGTGCGCGATATTGTCAATGATATCAGTCAATCAGACAGAAAAGACATATTATAAAAGGAACTAAAATGAAAGTTGCCATTGTACATTTTTGGCTTGTTAATATGCGCGGCGGAGAAAAAATGCTTGAAGCGCTTCTTGAGATGTTTCCCGATGCCGATATTTATACTCATGTATACAACCCAAAAGCCGTTTCCGATTTAATAAAAAACAGGCGTGTTATTACTTCCCGCATAAACCGCCTTCCCTTCTCTAAAAAACTCTATCAAATTTATATGCCTCTAATGCCAAACGCTCTTATGGATTTTAATTTACAGGATTACGACCTTGTTATTTCCAGCGAAGCCGGTCCTGCTAAAGGAGTGGTCGCAAATCCCGACGCATATCATCTTTGTTACTGCCACAGCCCCATGCGCTATCTTTGGGATATGTACCATGAATATTTTAAGGGAACAAACCCGATAGTACGCTTTTTTATGAAGCGCCTTATTCCGTCTCTCAGGCTATGGGATGTAAATTCCGCCAATTTAGTGGATCGCTTTGTTACCAATTCCAATTATGTGGCAAAAAGGATACGCAGGATTTACAACCGCGAGGCGGAAGTTGTTTACGGTCCTGCGTCTGTCGAGCAATTTGTTTCCATAGAACGAAAGCCTGCCGATTACTATTTATTCTTCGGTCAGTTAACCGGTTACAAACGCGCAGATATAGCGATTGAAGCTTGTATTAAATCGGGCAGAAAACTTGTCGTTGCCGGAGCGGGCGCGAAAAATAAAGAGATAAACAAGTACAAAAAAACAGGTCTTGTAACATTTATGGGCAGAGTTTCAAATGAAGAACAAGCAAAAATATTTGCCGAAGCGAAAGCCCTGCTCTTCCCCGGTATTGAAGATTTAGGTTTAGTCCCGATAGAAGCCCAGGCTGCAGGCTGTCCTGTAATAGCGTACCGCAGCGGCGGCGCGGTTGATACGGTAAAAGAAGGCGTAACAGGCGTTTTCTTTGACGAACAAACTCCCGATTCCCTTATTAAAGCAATGGAGTATTTTGAAGCAAATCAAAATCGATTTAATGACCGCGAACTATTTAATATGCATATAAATAGATTTTCACGCGAAGCTTTTAAGGAACGAATACAACGAGTAATTACGGAAAGAAAGAGAGTATAAAATTATTAAGAAATCCTTATATATAATTTTTTTGTTTTTCTGTACAATAACAAACATATTTTCTCAAACTGTTTATGAACTTAATTTAAATAAAGATATTGTATTAGGGTCGTTATCGCTTGGAATAGGAATAACGCCTTTTTTTGTAAACAATAAACCTGATAATCCTCCTGTTAACCTGAACAAAAACGATATAAACGGTTTTGACAGACCATTTATTTTCTCACACAAAAAATATATTGATATTATTTCCGATAACAGCGCGTACCTTTTAGCGTTACTGCCTGTTATTTCAGTTATACCTAATATAAAAGAAGAAAACACTCTGTTAACTTACTGTATTATGTACAGCGAGGCACTGTTACTTACTTTTGGAACAACATTTACATTAAAAAACGCCGTTATACGTTATCGTCCGTATATGTATTTTGACGGTATCCCTGACGGAAAAGAAAAAGATTATTATAAAAGTTTTCCTTCGGCATCAGCGGCTTTTTCATTTTTATCGGCTTCATTTTTAAGCGCGACTTTTTCCCGTGAATACCCTGAGTCAAAAATGAAACTCCCGGTAATAATCGGCAGTTATTCATTGGCGGCGGCAATGTCGTCCTTGCGTATCGTATCGGGAGCGCATTTTCTGACCGACGTATTAACATCGGCGGCAATAAGCTCATTATACGGCTGGTTAATACCGTCTATTCATTTAAAAAACAACAGCGAAAAAATTTCAATAATTCCGGCAGTAAACGGGATAATTTTTTCTATAAGCATTTAAAAAAATATCCGCTATTAAAACTTAAACCACGTATAAAAACCAGCTGATAAAAGCCTGCGATTAATATTATCCGCTAAATCGTACTTACCGAATAACCACCAAAGATTTCCTTTTATTCCTATCCCCACTCTCTCGGTAAACGGAAAATCATAACTTGCCGTACTGTAAAGAAAAAATACATTTCCGGTAGAACGTTTTCCTTCTGAAGAACTAAATGGTACGGGAACAGCAAAAATATGGTATCCATATGCGTTAATAGCAAGTGTGCCCGCCTTTTTATGAGACAGTGAAAAAGACAATTTAACATTTTCGCCTATACCGAACGTACAGCGTGTATCCCCTATATCAACCCAATAGTCAACAGAACTACCTTCAATTTCATGCATATTATAATTACTGGCTCCCCATAAAACAGCGTTAACATGGGTTTTTATCTCCAGATGCGATTTTTCCGAAAAACGATATTTATGCTTTAACGTCCAGCCAAGTGCGCTGCTTGAAAATGGAATATTACCGTATCCTACATTGTCTTTAAAATCATTAGACGCATCGTAAAAATCATAGTGCATACTTAAACCGGTGCTTGTGGTTTTTTTATCCGTATCTACTGGATTTACGGAAAAAAGATAACCGTCGGAAACTATCGCAGCTTGATACGAAGTATTAGTCATTGCAAATCCGGCAAATAAATCAAAATGATCATAAGGTTTTTTACTCTGCTGTAAAAAAGGATCGCCGTATACAACATCCACATCAATAAATCCGCCGGGATTCTTCCATGAGCGTTCATGTTCCTTATGACCAGGAAAAGAAGAAAAGGATTTTTCTCCGCCGAATCTCATTGTTAAATCATAAATATTGCCTCCGCCTCTCTCTCGAATCGGACGATTATAAATCTTGCTTTGACTGGCGGAAGGACTAAGAAAAAAACCGCCTACCCTTGCCCCAAAACCCGGCTTAGAATCAGCTTCAAGAAAGAGCCTGTACATCATTTCGCCAAGAGCTATGCCGCTTATGGTTGTGGATACTACGTCATTATAAGCCGGTTCAGGTTCAAAGATCACTTCCCACATAGCGGCTCCGATAAAAACATACGGCATTGATTGATAAAAATTAAAACCGTTAACACGCGCGCTGGCGAAATAAACCGCTCCCAGATAAGCGTGCCCGACTTGATTTATATGGAATCTGTCCCCGTCTTCCCACATCCAATCGGGATCGGCGTAAATATTATCCCATATATCTACAAATGTCATATTGGCAAAACCGGCGTTCGCCAACCTGTTTCCGTAGTTTAAGAAAACATTAGTGGAAGTGACGCCTAAAAACGAGTATACGGTATCTGTAAACAGGTTTACTTTTGGCTGCGGATTAATAATATCTGTCGTTTCCGTCTCTTGTGAAAAGCCTTTTATCGGCAATAAAAGAGAAAAAAACAAAATTAAAAGCGCTGTATATTTTCGTATCATATTATAAATATTATATTATTTTTTGTAATTTTGTAATACTAGAATTTAGGAAAAATTTGAATTCCCACAAAACCTATAAAAACCAAAGAATGAGGATATTGCGGGGTATTTATGATCCTTATGTCGCCTGATGTTCCCAACTCCGAATCAGAATCAGTAAAGAAAGAGTACACCGCTCCAATCTCGGTAATTAACTTAACCGGCATTTTCTTTCCTGTTAATGAATATTCACCGCCAACCTTAAATATATGCATCCATTGATACGCGCCGTCATGTAAAAAGTATTTCTTCATGCCGCTTCTGTCAATATCCTTCAATTCCGACCAAAGAGAGCTTCCGTCTACCGCTCTGTCTCCGTAATCAGCGCCGTGCCGAATCATCTGGTATTGCAGATGTACAAAACTTCTGGGGACAAGCATAGATTGAAAGCGGACAAGTATTTCATCAGAATTAGGCGGAAGGTAATGCCCCAAAGATTTTCCGAAATTGACATAATTAACTTCCATTCCGTTTCCCAATAATGAATCTCCGTACCAAGGAGTTTTTGTTAGACCGTGAGTATAATTATAAGGTTCAATTTTAGTATAACTCAACGTTAATGACGCAAAGGGCAGCTTGGGCAAATAAAACAAACCTCCAAGCTGGAAGGCGTACATTGTTCTATCCATTGTACGAAAACCGCTTTCTATACTTATTTCGTCAATATAAGCGGAAAGCCAGCCTTTTCCAAGTCCGGCAGGATACTGCCCTTCTATGTTTAAAAACAACGCCAAGTTGTCAAAATCGCCTATATTGTTTTGATACAGATAATTCTCGGCAAACGGATAAAGATATCCCAACTCAAAACGCTTAGGCCACACGGCGCTGCTTCCTAAACTTACTTTATAATATTTTTTATGGCTAAGCTCCAGCATAACTATTGAAAAAGCGTTTTGAAATTTTGACGAAGCGTCTTTAAGCAGCGCTCTGTTGTCATCGCCGACAGCGTTATTGTATTCAAGAACTCCCGTAAGTGAAGAAAATGAAATCCATTCAAAAGGTTTAATTACGGTCTCAAAGCCAAGAAACGGCTGGGCGGATCTATTCAGAACAAGACTGCCGCCGTTTATGGGTGTTGCCCATTCCCTGTCCAAGCGGGAAAAACGGTACATAACATGCCCACTGAAAATCTCTCCCGAAAATTCAGACAACATGGAATAACCTACCGAAAGATCTTCAGGATAACACAACATTGAACGGTTGCCTATATCATCTATAGAATAAATAAAACTGTCCCACTTCTTTTTATAGGTATACGGAAAATACGCCAAAGGTCCGCTTCGGGCCGGAAACTTTTGATAATGCGTTTCATCATCAGCCGGATCGTACGGAGTTGTTTCATATTGTCCCAGTATGGTTCTAGGTGATTTACCGAAAAATCCGTTAATCGTTAATCCGTATGAATTATTTCTTCCAAGATCTCCTTTAAATGAGATACTTGGAATCAAGTCAAAATCTTTATAAAAATCACCTGATCCGGGGTGCGCCGCGTCTTTAAAAAGAGGATCATCTCCCTCCGTATAACGATACCCCGAACCAAAAGAATAATAGCTCGCTCCAAAATCAAAATCCAAGCCAACGCCGAATTCACTTGAAAAATATACATTGTGCCATGTATGTTCCGAGGAAATAGTGCCTCGCTTAAAATTAACTCCGTTTCTATGGGGAGTAAAATCTTGGCGGAATTGTTCCAGTATATTACGTTCTGTTTCTTTAAGACGGGCAAGTTCAAGGATAGGATCACTTTCAAGAATTTCATCTATAATGCGGAGAATCATCGCCCGCGAATATGGTTTTGCAGACGGAAGGTAACCGCAAAGTCCGCGTATTTGGGCTTGCTCAATCACCGCATATATCGGATTATCAAGGGGTATCGCTATATGGGTTTGAGCCTGAAGGGATAAATTTATTATAAATATTAAACCACATAAAAATACGAGTTTTTTGAACACAATTAACCTCAATTACTCTATTATATCGAAGAAATAAATAATTTCAAGGGATTTTTGAAAATCCTGATAATTAGCGTTTTAAACAGTTGTTTATATTGTTTTTTTAAGTTATATTGATATTTAAATGAATCTTGCTGACTTTGATATATGGTATAAAACAAGATACCGCCGCACCAGCTCCGCCCTCACCGCAACAACCTTTATTTTTTCCGATCTTCTGGCAATTATGCTGTCCTTCGCTTGGGGTTTTTTTTGGGTCAGAATATACGGAATTATAAATGACTACGGCAATATAAACGCAAAATCATTTATTACCTATTGGCCTTACCTGCCCGCTTTTATTTTAATATTCCAAATTCACAGATTGTACCCGGGCGTCTCCCTTGCTCCTTCCGAGGAAATGAGAAGGTTTTTTATCGGCTCTCTTTTAGCTTACGGAGCCATAATCATGTCCCGTTTTATCCAATATAACCATTGGGACACGATTAATTCAGCCTTCCTTATAAGCGGTATATTTTCCACAATAATCCTTTTAACGGTAAGGAGTATAACCCACTGGCTTTTGTATAAATCAAAACTAGGCGGTATACCGGCGGTAATTTACGGTTCAGGAGAAACCGGAAAACTTGTAGTCGATTGTCTTTTGGGCAGTATCAGGACAGGGTATGTGCCTGTGTTAATTTTAGACGATAATTTACTTGGAGACGATGAATATAAGGGAATTCCGATAATTCACGATACTAGTGTGGGTCAGCATATCGTAAAACAGTACAATATAAAAATGGCGATTGTAGCCATGCCCTATCTTGACCCGATAAAATTAAAACACCTTCAAAATACTTCGGTTCGGTATTTCCGTTACAGCGTCTTAATCCCGAACTTTTACAACTTAACAAGTATTTGGATGTCTGTACGCGATTTCAGCGGCGTTTTGGGTATTGATACAAGCAATAAGCTCAACATGACTTTTAACTTATTTGTTAAAAGATTTATAGAGCTTATCATGGTTATTTTAGGAGGCATCTTAGTTCTGCCCTTTCTTCTTTTATTCGCTCTTTTTATAAAAATTGACTCGCGCGGCAAGGCGCTTTACAAACAAAAAAGAATCGGCATAAACGGAAAACATTTTTATACGTATAAGTTCCGTACAATGGTCGCGGATGCCGATGAAAAATTAAAAAAATTATTGGAAACAGATCCTGAATTTAAAAAAGAATGGCAGGAAAATTATAAACTTCAGAAAGACCCGAGAATAACAAGAATAGGCAAATTTTTACGCCGTACAAGCATTGATGAATTTCCTCAGCTTTTAAATATTTTAAAAGGCGAAATGTCGCTTGTAGGTCCTCGTCCGATTATAGATGACGAGATTGAAAAATACGGCGAAGATTTTACAAGAGTATTTTCAGTTAAACCCGGGTTAACAGGTTTATGGCAGGTTTCCGGAAGATCGGATTCCAACTACCTTGACAGAGTCTCCTATGATCTATATTATCAGCAAAGCTGGTCTGTATGGCTTGATTTATGGATTATTTTTAAAACATTCGGTGTAGTTATTGTAGGTAAGGGCGCGTATTAATGAAAAAAATGTTAATCTTATGCTTATTGCTGTTTTTAGCAAATAATATATTTGCGCAAACTCGTTCTTTTGATGAAGTTTTCCCAAACCTTAACAAAGAAATTAAAAATTCCGCATTCAACAATTCAGGTTATATAAAATCAAGCCAAAAAACAAGCGGCTTTGTAATAATGGGAAATGATAAAAACTCAAAACTGGATCCGCAAATTGTAAATAACGTGTTAAGAAAAAATCCGGGCTATCTGGTCGAATCAATATTGGTTATCCCCGATTCCGCCGTAAATCTTCTTGATATATACAACGCATTGGGAAACATCCGCGACCTTGGCGGAAGACTGTACAATTCCTTTACCAAAAATAAAGCTGTTCCTCTTTTTGAGGAAGCTACCAGAATTAAAAGCAGCAAACAAACAAACTCCGTTCCCGATCCCGCCCCGTCAAAAACACTGCCAAACGCGGAAACTGTTTACATCAGGCTTAAAGACGTCAACTTTGGGAACACATATTACCGCGGCGACATGGCGCTTGTTCAAAACGGTCTGGGTTATACCCTGACTAATTTTCGCAATATAAGTTATTTATTTGTGACTGTAATGAAAGAGGAAAAATTCATAGCTCAGCTCTACTTTGAACCGATTAAGGAAGGCATTTTAATCTACAGCGTAGCCGGAGCCGATATTTCAGATTTTGTAGCCTCAAAAATAGACATCGATTCCGCCATTTCCAAACGCCTTAATGTAATCATTTCATGGGCGGCGGACGGCATCAAAAACAAGAAATAACCCACTTGCCAAGATTCTTTTTTTTTTGTATAAATATGATAATGAGTTTGGTATTGGGGAGTTTCCAGAGTGGTCAAATGGGGCAGACTGTAAATCTGTTGGCTCAGCCTTCGTAGGTTCAAATCCTTCACTCCCCACTCAACCGTAAGTCTTTACGTTGTAATGACTTACGGTTTTTTTACTTTCCGGCAAACGGACGTAATACTAAACTCATATTAAACTGGCACTAAAACTGGCACTAAAATAGTGGCTACAGTTTCCTTGCCGTTTATTTGAGGTGTATTATGAACTCCTATCCATTCTCGGTTTTCAAAAGAGCCGACCGCACTTGTTATTCCGTAGCATTTAAGGACGCAAACGGAAAACTACTCCCACCAATGTCAACAAAAAAAACGACACATGACGAAGCGATGAAAGTTGCTTTTCAATGGCTTCGAGACGGCATACCGCAAAAGCAAAACGCCGTCAAAGTACATGATTTAGCCTTAAAAGAAGTTGGGCGCAACGTAAAAAACTTAAATGAGGCTGAAATTGTTATCTCCGAATTAAAACGTAATGGTTGGTTAAAAAGTTTTGTAATTAACCAAACACCGCAAGCGGAAAATTTTATTTCATTCCTTTACAATTTTTGGGATTGGGATAATTCCCCCTACATCAAAGAAAAATTGAGGAAAGCCCACAGCCTACACCGCCGACATTGTAAATTACAGTATCAATCAATAACCCAATACTGGAAGGATTTTTTTAATGGGCGGTACATCGGCGAAATCACAGCCAAAGACATAGATGACTTTATCGAGTATATGGGCAATAAACCTGTATCATCATCAAGAAAAAATGGCGTTATCAAGGCAGGGATTAAGCCGCTTCGATGGGCTTATTCAAAAGGCATAATTGAGCAAGACCCAACAAGAGGGCATATTTTGTTTTCTGGCGAAAAGCATAAAAGAGTTATTTTGACACCTTCCACCGCTACCGCCATATTTAATACAGAATGGATAGATGAAAGGGCAAAATTGGCAAATATGCTGTCAGCGGTTACAGGTATGAGAATGGGCGAAATATTAGCCCTTCGCTATCAAGATTTAGGTTCGGATTGTATTTATGTTAATGGCTCATGGAATGATGAGGATAAAATCAAATTACCCAAAAACAATGAAACCCGAACTGTAGAAATCCCCTTTCCAAGTTTAATGAACGCCTTATTTTCCCTAGCGGAACAAAACCCTTTTGGAATAAAACCCGATAATTTCGTATTTTGGGCGGTAACTAAAAATGACCAACCAATGCAAGGTTCAAGGCTCTTTATAGGCGGTTTAAGAAAAGCATTAACAGATATTGGGTATACCAAAGAAGAAGCCGCCAAAATAACCTTTCATGGTTGGCGGCATTTCTTCACTTCATACATGATTAAGAAACTCGATAAAAAACTCTTAAAAGGCGAAACAGGTCATAAAACCGATATTATGTTGACCCTATACAGCGACCATGAAACAGAGGGAGACAGGCAATTAATCCAATCAACAAAACTTGAAACTTTTGCAGGATTATTACCAGAACGCCCAAGACTTGTAACCTTCAAAAAAATGGGTAATAAAGTTGCCTGTTGCGGATAAATACCAAGTTGGCAAAGGGTATCAGTACCTTTTGCCAACTATTCCAAAGCGGACCGCCTACGGCGGTAGGGCTACGCCCTACTAATTAAGAATTAAAATTCCTCTCTAAAAAAGAAAATCGCAAAGACCGCCGCCATTTTTCGCATACTACCCACTTGATAGCCCATAAAACATTATTCATCTAAACCCACCCACCCCGTATGCGAAAAATGGCGGCGGTAATTTGTCAGTCTCCGCTACCTAGAAGCGGTCAAAATTGCTACGCTTACGCTCCGCAATTTTCCCAAATCATTATCGCAGCCCTTTTTGTGCCGCAATTAAAACCCCTATTAAAAATTGGCTTGCGAAAGTTCGGGATTAAAAAGCACGGCTTTAGACAAATTAAAAACACGGCATATATTCACACAGGCATAGACAAAGACCATGCCCAACATCGTGTTGGGCATGGTCAGGAAATGAAAAACTAATCCTCACGTTTTTCATTTCCGCTATAATTTCAAAAGGCATAATAACAGCGGCTAAACGCCGCTCGTGTTTTTACATAGTACCAAAACAAGAAAACGCCGTACTTTTTAAACCCGAAATATTACCCTAAAAAAAGCAGTAACCAAAAGCGGCACAAAAACCCCTGCACCCCACCCAAGAGGTCGCTATTAAAAAAAACGCCGTGTGAATTAGTCGTAAGTGTCCCACCCACGTCTCGCAACCTACAAGCAAAGCGAAATTCGAAGCGGCTACACTACGGGTTTCCCGCACCCCCCCGCCGCCCCCCTTCCCCCCGAACCCCCCAACCCCCTGCACCCCCCCAATAAGGTATCCTTATTGAACTCGGGGGGAAGGGGGGCTCTAATGGGGGGTGCGGTTTGGGTAAACCCAAAACCCTACGTTCCGCCGAATATGCGTAGTACGACCCACCCAAATTTTTTGTATGCACACGGCTAATGTAAATGTTACATTCTTCCCTCAATGATAAAATTCCGTAGTGAAACTTGATACCGAGTTTACCGCCGTACCGCAAGCGGAACGGCGGCAGGCTTCGCAAGTGAGGCATACCCAAACCCTCTTATTTGATAATTGAAAACACAAGTATTTTAATCCCTCTTGATTATTCCGTAAGACCAACCCACCTTGCGGTCGGTTGGCATTGGTAACGAAAGGGCATTATTCGTTAGTGCCCCTGCACAAAAGCCGCTTCCTTAATTTTTATTATGTGGTTAAAAGCGGCTATTGTGCAGGGGCGAATTTGTTTGCGGCTTTTATTCCGTAGTGAAACTTGATACCGAGTTTACCGCCGTACCGCAAGCGGAACGGCGGCAGGTTCGGCGAGAGTGAGGCATACCCAAACCCTCTTATTTGATAATTGGAAACTCAAGAATTTTAATCCCTCTTGGTAATTCCGTAAGACCAACCAACCTTGCGGTAGGTTGGCAATAAAATCGAAAAGGCTTTTATTCGCTGAACCCCTGCAAAAGACCCACCGATTACCGCACGCACCGTGCTAATCTAAATGTTAATTTTTTTGGCTCTTAATAATTTTTATATCTGTGGGAATTTTAATCCGTATTTGGTGGGACTTTTGCAGGGGCATTGATTGATGATAACCTCTTTTTGGTGAGTGCTATGTGTGCTAAATAAAACCCCCGATTTTGGAAAGTTCCCTATACAAGATTTATATTTATATTATTTATCTATTTTTTCTTATTTATATGTCATATAAAAAAAGAGAAAAAAGTATAATAGGAAGAAAAAAGAAAAACCCCAGTGTCAAGTCTATTTTTGTCTCTTTTTTATGACAAAAAGAAGCGACATTTTTTTTATCGGGGAGCGTGTGTGTCCCCAAATTTGCCACTTTTTGTTGTTTATAGATTTTTTTCTGTCAAAAAATGCCGATTATTCGCCTGTTTGTTTACCCAATTAAAGGGGCGCAAGGGGGAACACACCATAAATGGCATTGCCCAAAACAGTGTTAAAATATTAAAATAAAATAATGAAAGAACTAGAACCAGTATTATCAGATGAAGAAATAAAAGAGTTATTAAATAAAATGAAAGAAGAAGAAGCGTTATTATCCGAAGAAGAACGTCAAGAAAGAGAAAGAAACTATAAAAAAAACGACAGAAGAATAGTAATTGATTAATTCATTAATCCCACCCCAACCCAAAATCTTTCAGTAGAAGACCTGCATTGAGTAAATCCCATTTCTTTAAGCCGTAAGGTAAAAAATCTCTCACTTACAGCGTGTTCGTTATTTTCATCACACCATTCGGAGTAAACCTTATAAAGTTTCCTAATATTTGTTTTTACCCCTTTTTTCTGTATACATCTTTCATTAAGAAAGTTCCCTATAACGTCCATTTCTTCCCTGTATTCATCAGTTGCGGAAG
>Ga0268262_10000431_pt1 | contig 55554 bp, 54 predicted proteins | sample TergutNc150P3_FD_190354 | JGI IMG/M metagenome (GOLD analysis project Ga0268262, IMG submission 190354) | Nasutitermes corniger P3 segment gut microbial community from laboratory colony in Florida, USA - Nc150 P3 (SPAdes) (version 2) | ecosystem: Host-associated > Arthropoda: Insects >... | reverse complement strand
TCGCTGACCCTGTTCCTGAGTTTGTTTCTAAACCTAACATGAAGCCGTTGCGCTTCGGTTCCTATGGTTTGATTTTTTAACGTGAGGCATCAGCCCTTTCGGTTTGATTTTTACGTGAGGCACTACGTGCTATGACTGCTTGTCAAAAAATAATATAGTTAATATAATAGCTTCATGATGTTCATTTGCATAATATCAGCAATTCAATTCTAAAACCGCCTTTAAAGGCGGTTTTTTTTTGGGAGGGTAAATGTTAAAAGGACGATCCCTGGTAGAACCTGAGGATTTTTCGATTGAGGAAATGGACAGCCTTTTTTCACTTGCGGAAAAAATCGAAAAAGACCGAAAATATCTTCGTGAAAGCTGCCGAGGAAGGCTTCTTGCGACTCTCTTTTTTGAGCCAAGCACCAGAACGCGCCTTAGTTTTGAAGCTGCCATGCTTCGCCTTGGCGGAAGCTGTCTTGGATTTGCCGAACCGGGTTCAAGTTCCGCGTCAAAGGGAGAAAGCCTCGCCGATACAATTCGCATGGCCGCTTGTTACGCCGACGCTATTGTCATGCGGAATCCGAAAGAAGGAGCCGCTCTTTTAGCTTCGCGGTATTCAGACATACCTGTCATCAATGCGGGAGACGGAGGACACCACCATCCCACACAGACATTAACCGACCTTCTTACCATAAAACGGCTAACGGGCAAGATTGAAGATTTTACCATCGGTTTCTGCGGAGATTTAAAATTCGGAAGGACTGTACATTCCCTCGCAAAAGCACTCTCGCGATACAAAAAAATAAAAATGCTTTTCATTTCGCCGTCCGAGCTGGTTCTTCCAGACTATATTAAGAGTATATTAAAAAAACAGAATATCGAATTTGAGGAAAGGGAAAACCTTGAAAAATCAATGCCGGAAATTGACGTGCTGTACATGACCAGGGTTCAGCGAGAAAGATTTTTTAATGAAGACGACTATATCCGCCTTAAAGATATTTATGTATTAAACAAAGATAAGATGGCGGTCGGCAGGGAAAAATTGATTGTTCTGCATCCGCTTCCCCGTGTCAATGAAATATCGGTGGAAATTGACGCTGATCCAAGAGCGGCTTACTTTGCGCAGGCAAAATACGGAATGTATGTCCGTATGGCGCTGCTTGCGTCAATACTTGGAGCAATATAAGGAAGTCAAAATGTTAAATATTGAAGAGATAAAAAACGGCATAGTAATTGACCATATAAAAGCGGGTCTTGGAATCAGGATTTTTAACTGGCTTGGGCTTGATAAAGTTCCGTATACGGTTGCGTTTGTCGCTAACGCGTCATCCGACAGATGCGGCAGAAAGGACATTATCAAAATCGACAATACTATTTCGATTAATCTTGACGTTCTGGGACTTATCGACCCGAACATAACGGTAAACATAATCGAAAATGAGCGCGTAACAAAAAAAATTAAATTGCAGCTTCCGCAAAAAGTGGAAAACGTGCTTATATGCAAAAACCCCCGCTGTATAAGCTCGACTGAAAAATATGTAAAGCATGTGTTTCTTCTTGAAAACATAAACCTTCGCACATACCGCTGCGAATACTGCGATGAAATTATATCCGCGGGTGATTTTAAATGACCCTGCCCGCTGTCGACAGATTATTCGAAGCCGTAGCGGCTAAAGGCCATGTCTGCGCAGGACTTGACACTTCGGCGGACTACATTCCCGCTGATGAAAGACGCAAAGCCCGAAACGACGCGGAAGCTGTTCTTGCGTATAACAAGGCGCTGATTGATTCTACTTTTGACATTGCCGCCTGTTACAAAGTACAGATCGCGTATTATGAAGAATTGGGGACTGCAGGGCTTTGCGCCTATGCCAAAACCCTTGAATATATCCGCAGTAAAAACTGTATTGTTATTGCCGATATAAAGCGCGGCGATATTGCGGATACCGCCGCGCGTTATGCGAAAGCCCATTATTCGGGCGAATTTGAAGCTGATTTTGTTACGCTAAATCCGTACATGGGAATGGACTCTCTCGAACCGTGGATTAAAAAGGCGCAGGAATGCGGCAAGGGCGCCTTTGTCCTTATGAGGACAAGCAACCCGGGAATGAAGGATTTTGAGTATCTTAAGCTTGCGGACGGAAAGCGTCTTTACAATGCCGTAGGAGACAAGCTGTCAGAACTTGCGCAGCGTTACACAGGTGAGAAAGGATACGGGCTTTTCGGTTCGGTGATCGGCTGTACCGAAAGAGAGGAAGCCGAAGATATAAGAAAAAATTACCCTGCCCTGTTTTTCTTGATACCAGGCTACGGCGCTCAGGGAGGAGGCGCTGCGGACGCTGCCATCCTCCTTCAAAACCGAAACGGAGGCGTAGTTAACGCCTCCCGCTCCATTATTGCCGCCTGGCAGAAAGAAAAACCGGAAAACACAAGCAATATTTTCGCCGCGCAAGCCGCCCGCCGCGCGGCAATCAAGATGAGAGATGAAATTCTTGCGGCGATAAAATAAATTACGGGAACCTCAAGAAACTTCAGTTTTTAAAGATTACTTTATACAAAAAAAGCGGGAATTTTTCAAAACTGACCGAGTTTTAGAAAAGACTCAAGCGTTAAATCCGTTTTTTGTTGAATAAAATACCTGTTTTTGTTATTATTCATACTGGCTTGTTTTTCTTTGGAGATAAAAATGTGTTTACCTGTTAATGCAAATTCTCATATTTGTGAACTTTTTCAAAATTTGCGTATTAACGATGAAAATTTTATTCTTCAGTTTAATTGGCCGGGTCCGCCGCCCGGCGCGGGACAGTTTTTTATGTTAAAACCTGAACGCACTTCTGTTTTTCTTCCCCGTCCGGTCAGTATTTTTGAATTTAATGAACATAAAAAACTTGTCAAATTCCTTATTGCAAAGCGCGGTAAGGGCACGGAAGAGCTTTCCTTGCTATACCCCGGTGAAAAAGTAAGGTTAACCGGCCCTTTCGGAAACAAATGGGAAGCTTTTCTGCCTGAAAGCGGAAAAGCGGCGCTTGTAGGCGGCAGCGTAGGCATAGCTCCTCTTGCGGCGCTGGTAGCGGAAAAACCTGATTTCAACTTTGATTTTTACGCCGGTTTTAAAAACGGATTCAGGGAAAAGGAAGAAGAAAACAAGTTCATGGGCAGCGCCAAAAACGCGGTTAAGATTGTTGTTACCGCCGAAGACGGAAGGAACGCGCTCGGCGGACGTATTGTGGATTATCTTTTTGAACCCCAAAATTACAATGTAATATTTGCGTGCGGTTCCGTTCCAATGTTAAATGCTGTCAAGAAAAAATGTGAACAGAAAAGAATTCCCTGTTTTATCTCTATGGAAAGCAGGCTAGCCTGCGGCGCCGGAGCCTGTCTGGGCTGCACAATTCGCACAGTAAAGGGGAACCGTAGGTGCTGCGCCGATGGTCCTATTTTTCCTGCAGGAGAAATTTTATTTAATGAGTGACGCGTTATTCGAAACAGCTAATGAAAGAAAACCCGATCTTTCGCTTAAAATCGCAGGGGTTCTTTTCAGAAATCCTGTAATTGCAGCCTCGGGAACGTTCGGCTGCGGAAAGGAATACTCGTCTTTTTTTGACATATCGCTTCTGGGAGGAATCTGCTCAAAGGGACTAACAGTTACTCCGAGAGCGGGCAATACGGGAATCCGCATTTGGGAAACGCCTTCGGGTCTTCTAAATTCAATCGGGCTTGAAAATTCGGGGATAAATGTTTTTTTGGAAAGGGACCTTCCGTATTTAAAACAGTCAGGCGCGGTAATTATTGCAAATCTTTCCGGCGCCGAATCCGGTGAATATATAAGGGGAGCCGAAATTTTAAACGAATCGTCAGTTGACATGATAGAACTTAATATCTCCTGCCCGAACATGAAAGCCGGGGGAATGGCATTCGGTCTTGATCCCGGAACCGCAGCCGCTCTTGTCGCCGCTGTAAGACGCAAATGCTCCGACAAACCGCTGGTTGTAAAACTTTCACCTAATGCGCCGTCTCTTGCGTCTGTGGCGCTTGCCTGCGTAAGAGCCGGCGCCGACGCTCTTTCTCTTGTTAATACCTTCAAGGCAATGGCAATTGACTTGGTTAATAAAAGACCTGTCTTTGATTACATAACGGCCGGCCTTTCCGGACCTGCGATAAAGCCCATTGCGCTTCGCATGGTTTGGGAACTTTTCGATACTCTAAAAGAATCAAATATGCAGGTTCCTATTATCGGCATCGGCGGCATTTCGTGCGCAAATGACGCCCTTGAATTTATCATGGCAGGCGCCGCAGCCGTACAAATCGGTTCCGCCACGCTTGTTAATCCTTATTCTATGCCGGATATTATTGACGGAATAATACAGTACATGAAAAACAACGGTATATATGACCTCGGGAAAATATCAATCAGGAATGAAAAATGAGTGAAAAAATTGTTGAATTGCTGCGCGAATCGGGCGCAATGCTTGAAGGGCATTTTCTTTTAAGTTCAGGCAGGCACTCCGATAAATATTTTCAGTGCGCCAAACTTTTACAATACCCCGAAAAAGCCCGCGCCGCGTTTGAGCAGTCTGCCGGTTTAATAATTGAGGACATTAAAACAGGTAAAATAAAAGTTGATATTGTCGCGGGTCCCGCGATGGGAGGAATAATCGCCGCGTGGGAAGTCGGCAGGCAGCTTTCACTTCCCGCGATTTTTACGGAACGCGATGAAAACGGAATTATGGTTCTGCGGCGCGGTTTTGAAATTAAGCAGGGACAGAATGTCTTAATTGTAGAAGATGTCGTTACTACAGGAAAATCTTCCCTTGAATGCGCCGCCGCTCTTGAATCGGCAGGAGCCGTGATAACCGGGCTTGCCTGCGTTGTTGACAGGCGCGCGGAAGGAGCCTCCGATATTCCATGGCCGTTTTATCCTGCCGTTAAAGTAAGCGCCGGAAACTGGGAAGCTTCAATCTGCGAATTGTGCAAGAGAGGAATTCCGGCCGTTAAGCCAGGTTCAAGGAAAATTTCCTGAAGAAAATCCCCTTTTATTCAACAGTATTTATCAGCAATGATATTATAGTGGTTAACAAAGCTTCCGGTATTTCAATAGGCGGCGACAGATGGGACGAATCCAAAGAAAGGCTGGACAGGCTTCTTGAAAAAGAACTGGAAATACCGAAAATCTACACTGTTCACAGAATAGACAGGGATACTTCCGGACTTGTCATTTTCGCAAAAACAAATAAAGCGCACCGCAGTCTGTCTGTTTTTTTTGAACAGCGGAAGATAGAAAAACGCTACATCGCTATTGTACACGGACGGCCTTCGTGGAAAGAAACTGTGTGCGAGCTTCCTCTTGTCCCAAACGGCAATAAAAAACACATGACGATTATTGATAAATACCAAGGAAAGGAATCTGTTACCCATTTCTCATTAGTTTCGGGGGCGGGCAATTACAGCGTCCTTGAAGTAAAACCGGAGACGGGAAGAATTCATCAAATAAGGGCGCACGCCGCGGCTATCGGACATCCTGTAGTTTGCGATAATCTTTACGGAAATGAAAAACCTGTCATACTATCTTCAATAAAGCGCGGCTGGCGGGGCGATCCTCTGGAAGAAAAGCCGATACTGGCAAGGCTTGGGCTTCACGCGCTTGAAATAAAAATGCCGGACGGTCAGATTTTTTCCGCCCCGCTTGCGCGCGATATGTCCGCTCTTGTTAAGCAAATGGAAAAATTGTAAATTTTATTTTTAAATCCTAATTTTTCTTTGCCGAGAAATCGACCTGCGGAATTACAGGAACGGACTTGGACGCTGCCTTGTTTTGTTCCATGATTGCGTCAAAGACTTCCTGTCTGAATACTTTTACTTTTTTAGGAGCGTCTATGCCTATGCGCACCTGATCGCCGCGTATTTCTATAATTGAAACTGAAATATCGTCGCCTATTACAACTTTTTCATTTACTTTTCTTGACAGTATCAGCATGGTTATTTCTCCGTACCGCTTAACTCGGCGATAATATCATGCCTTGTCTTCCAGCGGACATCGGAAAGAACAGCCTGCATTCCCTTCATGTCCGACCTGTTAATTACAAGAGGCCCCTGTAGGTTAGCTGTCATCTGATTACCGCCCTGCGGAATTGTAACAATCGCGAATATAAGCGCGTTTTCGGGAGAAGTTATTCCGATTTTCGCCAGTTCTTCATTGGCAATATTAACTTCATAATCGGGGCGGAAAAGAAAGGGATTTAACAGAATAAACGCGACATCCTGTTTATTAACGGATTGAAGCCAGAAAAAAGGCTCTTGTTCAGCATCCAGCAAAACATAATCATTGTAATCTTCAAAACCAAAAAGACCTTCGGGAAAATTTATTTTCTGCTTTTCATCAACGTCAATTAACCCGAAGGCCTTTGTATCTACTTTCATTATATTTCTCCTTTTTTTATCTTAAAAAATCGAGTAACGACGGAGGCAGAATTTTCGCCGCAGTCTGAAGCGCCGCCTGATGCGCGTATTGCGCCATTTTCATTTCCATGGCAAGCGTTTCCATATCAACTCCCGCTTCCCGTGAAAACATACTTGTAATATTCGGGATTTCACTGCTTATTCTCTGCCATGCCGTTTCCGCCCTTTCCTGACGGCTTCCGACTACGGATAACTTTGAAGCTATGTTATTAATGGCAAGATCCATTCCCGCAATACCCTGGCTTCCTATAAAATCCTGATCGCCCCGAAGCATTGCGTCTCTTAACCGTATCGCCATATCGAAAATTGAACCGCCCGAAACTATTGCATTGCTATTCCAGTTTGGCGCGTTATTTATCATATTTCCGTTAATTATTCCCAAGTCGCGTAAAATCGCCGCTCCGCCTACACGGTCTTCCGCGCGGATAAGGTGGGCGTTTGTTCCCTCAAGCACAAGCCCTCTTGTTTGAGGATCAACATACGCTTTTACAGGGGCCGCCGAATCATTTATCTTTGCGACAAGAGAAGGAAGAGTGTCGCCGACTTCGGCCGTTATCTCCACACCGTCAATAAAAAACGATCCCGGTTCCTGCACTCTGTATGAGGTAGCATCAACTGTGGAAAAAATCTGCATTTTTTCCGCCCAAAACGCTTCGCCTCCTCCGATGTCAAGGTCTACAAACATATTGTCGCCTATTTCCGCTCTTCGTGTAGCGCCCGAGCCTCGGTATTCAACGCGGACAACCATTGATTCACCGCCGCCTTCAACTGTTCCTTCAACAACTCTGAACGGTTCGGTAAAAACCTTGTCGCCCGCAAACGCCTGCTTTGTGTCAGGCCCCAATTTGTTTGAAATGTCCACTAGTTCTTTTAACAGTTCATTTACTTCTGTAGCCATGATTTTTAAATCGTCAGGCGAATAAACGCCGTTCGCTCCCGTAACGGCGAGCTCCCTTAACCTTTGAAGCACCGAAGTGGCTTCATTTAAGTAATCATAAGTGTTATTGTAATGCTCCATGGCGTACTGGGTATTCTTTTCAAAACGTTCAAGTCGCGCAAGAAAAGATTCGTACCTTACAGCGTGAGACGCCGCAATTGGATCGTTCCTTAACTGGTTAAGCCTTGTCTGCGATCCCAGTTGATTTTGAATATTTGAAAGATTCTCTTCCCGCCTTCTTAAATAAAAATCCATGTCGGTAACGGGCATATCGCTCGATACTCTTTTCATACTTCCTCCTAAACGCCCATGCGGTTAATTAATGTGTCTAGCATGGAATTGACCGTTGTAATAAAACGAGCGGCGGCGTTATATCCGTGCTGATAACGAATCATATTCGCGAGTTCTTCGTCCATATTAACGCCGGAAATCGACTGTCTTCTTTCAAGTAAATCTTTCATAAAAACGTTTTGCGTGGCAAGCGCTGTCTTGGACTGTTCCCCCAAAAGACCGATTCTTCCGACAGCGTCCGCGAAATAATCGTCAAAAGTAGCGAGCCTTCCTACCATTACGGGATTGTTTCTGATTGAAGCGATCGCCGCGGCGGCGTCTCCGTTGCCGGGATTCGCCTCCCTTCCGTTGTATCCAAAGCCCGCCGCTACCGAAGTCGTGTCCTTTAAAAGAGCGGGGTTTACTTCAACCCACCCTGAAGGGTGCGCAATCGGAGCGACTGAGTAATTCTCGGCTCCGCCTCTTAAACTTGTAACAGCGTCAGCGCGGTCCCATGTAAAAGCGCCATCAGGTCCCGCTTCAAGGAGAAGCCCTGCGTAACCGACAAGAAAATGCCCCGAATCTTCAATATGCCGTATAACAAAATCTGGATTTACTCTCTGTCCGTCCACCAAATCGGCGGGCGTTCCTTTAAGTGAAAGCTTTCCTTCCCTGTTAATACGGGCGACAACTTCCGCTCCTGAGTTATTAATGCGACTTACAATATCGCTGACAGTATCTGTTGAATAATACGGAACCTGTACCTGCCTGTCGGAAGCTGATAGCGTTATAACGCCCTCAAACCCCGGCTGCGCCTGAGGCTCCAGAGTGTTTTGTCCGTTAATTCTGTAAATATAACTTGAATCAAAAACGCCGTTTCCCGCTCGGTCATAATTGCCGTTAACATTGGTTACAAAAGGATACTCCGAAAAGAAATTGTTTCCGGTTTTACCGTTCGCTCCGTAGGCGGCTCGGTGTATTTCATTTACAAGATCGACAAAGTTCATTGTCATATTGTCAAGGTTTTGAATTTCAAATTCGATGGTAACGTCCCGCATTTCTATTAAAGCGCCGAGTTTTCCCTTTGTAAAAACCATTTCATTGCGGGTATCGTTCCAGTAGATGTGGGCGAAACTTTCCGTGTCAACGTCTTTTCTCAAATCAAACTGACGCCCGATCTGTCCCTGCACAAGAATATGCCCGGAGGTATGCACCATAAATTCATCCGGGTCCTGCTGGACAACCGTTACGTCAATTATTGACGACAGTTCGTCTACAAGAAGGTCCCGCCTGTCCATTAGATCGTTCGGGTTGTCTCCCTGCGCCTTTACCCGCTGAATTTCTCCGTTAAGACCGGCGATTTGCTTTGTAAGATCATTTACCCTGAAGACTGTCATCTGAATATCGTCGTCAACCTGAGTTTGCAGTCCGCGAAGGCCTTTAAAATGATTTTTAATACCGTCGATTAATGTCTTTCCCCTCTCAAGAACGGCGGTTCTGAATTCGGTATCTGCGGCGTGCTGCGAAAGCTCCTGCCATGCGTCCCAGAAATTGTCCATCTTGCTTTTTACGGAATTCATTCCCGGCACAAGGTGAAATTGTTCCATTTCGGAAATATATCTGTCCCGCACAGCCCAGTAACCTTCTTCGGAGGACTGCGCAATTATTCTTCTGTCTAAAAGTTGATCTCTTATGCGCTCAATCCGTTCAACAACAGCGCCCTGCCCTATTTGGCCGGGAGTTTCGGCGCGGTTCAATCCCGGAAGAAAAATCGGCTCAAAGGCGGCGAACTCAACCCGCTGGCGTGAAAATCCGGGAGTATTGATATTGCTCAGGTTATGGCCTGTAGTAGCCAACGCCTGCTGGTGGGCCTGAATGCCCCTTTTTCCGATCTCAAGCCCCATAAATGTTGAAGTCATTTTGTTTCCTACCCTCTACTTTAAAAACTGGCGTTTATAACCAGACTGCGCATATCATGGGAATGGTGAGTTCCCTGATTCGTATACATTTTCCCGCTTCGTTCGGGGAACGCAAGCTCGAAAAAATCTTTAAGTGTCGCCTTTACTTCCGACAAATATGTCATCAGGGTTTCATTAGAGAGGCGCAATTTAACCGCCTCGTGTTTCAGGCTTCGGTAAATCGAGATTAAATCATTACGCTGGTTTTCCGGCAAAAACGATGCCAAATTAAAGAAACGCCCCTTTGCGTCCAGCTTTTCGCAAAAGCCTTTTTGGTGTTCCAGAGCCTCAAAAACGGTAAGAAGCTGTTCCCGCTCGGCTTCAAGGTTCTCGAGTTTGTTTTCTATTTCATTCATCGTGTTTAAATGATCCTCAAAAACAGTCCATTCCCTGTTTGTAACGGCGAGACGTATTTTCTCCTGTACGACGGAAGCGTTTTGAATCAGCTCGGATTCCTTTAATAATATGTTCCTGCATTTTTCATAAATCATGACTATACCTCTTTTTGAATATCGGTATTTAAAGGCTGGGATTTAAGGGTTTGTTGAATAATCCCCTCATCTATGTCTTACGGCGGCAGGGCAAGCCCCCTGCGGCGGTTGGTGTCGTGGCATTAGTCTACGCACGCTTTGGAATGGCTGCATCGGCAATCCACGCCAATACCGCCGCAGGGGGCTTGCCCTGCCGCCTATAAGATATAATTGATTAGTACGAGGTAACTCTTTTCAATGTAGAACTTTTATTTGACAAATAACCTAAAGGAACGTAACCGGTTTCGTCATTGACAACGCCGCCCGCCGGGGGCATATCCCGAAGGACGATGTGGACGGTCTCGAGCTTCAGTTTGACAATTTGCGTTTGGATCGCGGACATAAACAGTTGCCTGACAAAGCTATTGTCGATAATTCACTTGAAATAAAGCAACTATTGTAAAATACTGAAACCATGTTAAAAATATATCTTGAAACAACTATTTTTAACCGTTTTCTGGAAGATAATCGTGAGTATAACACGAGAACCAAGATGCTTTTCGAGAAAATATTAAAAATGGAAATAGAAGCTTTTTCATCAACTTATGTTATTGAAGAACTTGATAAAGCGTCTGAACCTAAACGGAGCTTAATGTTAAATCTTATTTCTCAGTATAAAATATCTGTTTTGGAAATTGACAAGAGAGCTTATGATTTATCGGAGTTATATATTGAAATGGGAATAATACCCAAAAAATTTAGAGTTGACGGAATCCATATAGCAATGGCAGCGTTATATGATATGGATTGTATTGTATTGTCAGCTTAAATTTTCATCATATAAATAAACTCAAGACAAAAATGGCAACAGAAATCATTAATAGAATGAAAGGATACAACAATCCGTTTATATGTACGCCGATGGAGGTAATAAAATATGAGTGATTTTGAGGATCAATTGGATTTAATAAGGATAAAATTATATGATGAAACAAAAGGCATGGATAAAGAAGACATAATAGAGAATGTAAATTCTCACGCTAAAAAAATTGCGCAGCAATTCGGAATAAAAATTGAAAAAAGTACAACAAATGAAAATTACTTTCAAACAATGACAACTTAAAATAAATATCATTAGGCGGGCGGTGCAAAAGATAGTTATTACTTTTTGCCGAAAGAGCCTTGTACTGCGTTATGAGATTGTTATGGACATACTCCTATTTAGGCAGATTTTTTGTAATAGTAAGAATATTTTTATTTCCGGTATAAGAGTACCCTACATTGTCCATAATATTCCTGACCATATAAACGCCGAGCCCGCCGATTTCTCGATCCTCAAGCGGAACTTCAAGATCGGGGGACGGCTGCTCAAGAGGATTGTAGGGACGGCCTGCGTCCTCAAACTTTATCACCGCCTTATCGTTAGTTGAAATTGAAACATCGACGATGCCGTTGTCGGGCTTGTAGGCGTAGTCCGCTATGTTCACGAATATTTCTTCCGCGGCGATGCAGACAGAGGTTATTATGTCGGGCGGAAAAGCCGCCTTTTCAAGCTCATCTTTAACAAAATTGATTACTTCCTCAAGATTTTCAGTCTCCGCTTCTATTTCGATTTTTTTCACCGAACCGCCCGGATCGTTAACCCTGATGGCGAGCATAGTAATATCGTCCGCTTGCTGCGCTCCGGCGGCGAACTTGTCGACTTCCCGCTTCACGGCGGACAGCAGTTCTTTGGGCGAGCAGTCCTTGCCCGTGTTAAGAGCGGCGATAAGCCGCTGTTCGCCGAACAGTTCCTTGCCTGTGTTCATCGCCTCCGTTACGCCGTCCGTATACAAATAAATAATGTCGTCAGGTCCGACAGTGATTTCCATTTCCTTGTATTCGGCGCTTTCCATCCAGCCCATAACAAAACCGGGCTGCGTCTCCAGAATCTCAAACCCGCCCTGCTTTTTAACAAACGGCGGATTGTGCCCCGCGTTGACATATAAAAATCTGCCGCTTGAGATATTGTAAATGCCCATAAATGCCGTTACAAACATATCCGCTTCGTTATTTTCGCATAACTTTTTGTTGACGGACTCTAAAACGTTCTTGGGGCTTTTGCAGAAACTGCAATTTTTAATAAGGGTCTTCGTGATAACCATAAACAGCGCCGCGGGCACGCCCTTGCCCGAAACGTCGGCGACAACCACGGCCAGATTGTTTTTGTCGATGAAATAAAAGTCATAGAAATCTCCGCCCACTTCTTTCGCGGGAAGCATTGAGGCGTAAAGGTCAAATTCTTTTCTGTCGGGGAACGGCGGAAAAATGCACGGAAGCATACTAGCCTGTATAGAAGCCGCCACATTGAGTTCCGCTCCGATGCGCTCCTTCTCCGCCCGCTCTTTCGTCTTCTCCTCAATTGATTTTTTTAAGTCCGATGTCATTTTATTAAAGGCTTCGGCAAGCTGCCCAAGCTCGTCTTTCGAATTTATTTCGATAGGTGTGTCCAGATTTCCCAGAGCAAGCTGCGAGACATCGGTCGTAAGACGTTTTATAGGCGTGTTGATCAGTTTTGAGATAACGTAATAGGCGAGGCATAGCATTACAGCCGACGAAATTGCGATAATAACCGAAAAACGGTTGTTCTGCTTTTCAACCTCGGCGAAAATTTCAGTCTCGGGGATTTGCACCGACAAGAGCCAGCCGTTGTCCATGTTCCTGCCGAAGCGCATATACCTTATGCCGTCTAGTGTAAATGAATCGGCGTGTATATCCCACGGGAGGCTTTTTATCGAAGCGTCCGTAACGGCGGCTGTGCGTGTGCTGGAAATAATATAGTCCTTCTCGGGCACGCACAGCAGAACAAAACTGTTCTTTGTCGGCTTAATCGCCGTTAACTCTTTTATTACTTCCTCTATCTCCCAATCAATTGTAGACAGCCCGATTAATTTATCGTTATGATAAATACCCGCCCCCGCTGTTGTCATAAGGCTGTATGAGCCTGAATCGTCAACATAGGGTTTTGTCCATATAACCTGATACGGCTTCTCCAGCGTTTCGATAATTTCACGATACCAGTTTTTGTTGTGATAATCGTATTCGTCTTTTTTAAAAGTGTCGTCGACACGCACATCGTTTATTTTTTCGTCAAAAAAAGCGTAGATACAATCACGCAGAGTGTTATTGTTGGCGTAAGGCTGGAACCAGAAACCGCCGCCGATAGCGTCGGGGAAACTGCGAAGATACCCGATAACTAATGTATCGCCGATGTCATAAGACTGCGATTCATAATAAATTAAACCGTCAATGGCAAGAACAATGGCTCCATTTTCAAGTTCGGCGATTACCTTGTTTACTTTTTCCGTCTCAAACTCTACGGTCTTCCTGATGCTCTCAAGCCGCAATTGCTTGTAGTTTACGGTTGTGGCCATTGAATATAATACAAACGCCGCTCCTGCGAGCGCCAAAAAGACAAGCACGATTATTAAGATTTTGGTACGTAGCGAGTGTATGACAGTCATTTATCCCGCCGAAATTTCAGTCTTTTACCAGCAGTTCTTTTAAAGCGGTCATGCCTAAAACATTTTTAACAATTTCAGACGGGCGTTCAATATTGAATTTGCCTCCCGCTTCCAAGGCTTGTTTATACGTTTTTAATATTACTCTTATTCCTATGGAGCTTAAATATTCGACCTGTGTCATATTAAGTATTATTGTCTTTTGCCCGTCTTTAAGAGCGGTTTCCAGTTTAAAAAGAAGCACATCCGCGCTGTTGGCGTCTACCCGCCCCTTCGCCACAAACCTGCATATTCCGTCTTTTTTTTCTTCCGTTACTTCAAGGTTTTCGTCTTTCATGGTCTTTCTCCAAAAGTCGGTTTTTTTTATTATAAGGAAGAAATCGCTAATTATTCAACTATCCGAACAAGACGCGAAACTTTCTGTAATTACTCTCGCAAAAACGCTTAGTACCTTCGCGGAGTAAAGTTTACTCTTTAACGCCGCCTACATTGAGTCCGACTACAAAGTAGCGCTGCATAAAAGGATAAACAAACAGAATAGGAGCGGCCGCGACTACGGTAATTGCCGCGCGTATACTCATGGGCGTTACCATATTCGATCCTCCTCCTGCGGCGGCGGCAAGTGCCATTGACCCCGCGTCTGCGGCTGACCTGCCTTGGTTCTGGCTCGATTGCAGGTACTCCATCAGTTTATACTGAAGGGTATGCAAATTCACCTTGCCTGAATTGTAAATCATAGTGTCAAACCACGCGTTCCATGATCCTACAGCAACAAATAAACCTATTGTGGCAAGAACGGGAAGGCATAAAGGGAAAATAATGCGGATAAATATATAAAAATCCCCGTAGCCGTCTATACGCGCCGACTCAATTATACTTTCAGGGATACTGCGCATATACGTCCTCATTACTACAAAGTTAAAAGCGTTTACAATCCCGGGAATAATATATACCAGGAAAGAATTGATTAAGCCAAGACGGAGCATTAAAAAATATGTCGGAATAAGGCCTGCGTTTATATACATGGAAAGCACTAAAATAAGGGTAAATGGTTTTTGCAGTATAAATTCACGCCGCGAAAGTGCAAAGGCGATCATTGCTGTAAAAAACACGCTTGTAAATACGTTTATTACAGTCCGTGAGACAGAAATAAAGAAAGCATGAAAAATAGCTCCCGTCTGGAAAAGCACTTGATAACTGAAAGTGGAGAATTCCCTGGGCCAAAAAGTAATGCCTCCCTGTAGTGTATCCATCGCGTCATTAAATGATATGGCGATAGTAGTCCAGAAAGGATACAGGGTTATAAAGGAAAGGAGAAGCAAAAATAAAGTATTAAGAAGATGAAAAACAAAGTTTTCTACTTTTGACATTGTTCCGGTTTTCATACCAAACGCTCCTCTCCCGCTCTTTTGGCTATCTCATTGGCGATAAATATAAGGGTAATATTTACTAAATTCTTAAACATTCCGGCGGCTGTCGCAAGAGAATAGTTAGAATAACTAAGACCGTATATAAGAACATAGACATCAATTGTGTCCGACACGTCCATGACAAGCCCGTTTCGCAGCAAGTACTGCAATTCAAAACCCGCGTCAAGTATGTGTCCGACACTCATTATTAACAGAATTATTATTGTCGGCTTTATGCACGGAAGGGTAATACGCCACATTTTTTGATACCTGTTGCAGCCGTCAATAGCTGCCGCTTCGTAAAGGTTAGGATCAATTCCCGAAATTGCGGCAAGGTAAATAATCGTATTCCACCCTACTTCCTTCCACACATAAGTAACGCCGACTATTCCCCAAAAGTATTTCGGCTCGGCAAGCCACAGTATCGGCTCCTTGATTATTCCCAACGCAATAAACACGCTGTTCACAGCTCCGCTGTCTGTGGTAAGCATCTGGGATACAAGGCCTGTAACTATAACCCATGAAAGGAAGTGAGGAAGGTATGAAATAGTTTGAATAAAACGTTTAAAGAGTATTTTTCTTACTTCATTGAGAAGGAGGGCAAAACCTATGGCTGTAATAAACCCCAACGACGTGTTTATTAAGCTCATGGCTATGGTATTCCGTATAGTTCTGAGAAACACCTTGTCTACAAACAGGAATTTGAACCATTCCAAACCTGTCCATTGCTGATTGAAAAAACTTCTTTGCGGTTTGAAATTTTGGAAAGCCATTGTCCAACCCCAAAGAGGAACATAAACGAAAAGTATTATGTAGAGTATTATAGGCAGGCTCATAAAGAAAAGCTGCTGTTGACGGCTTAACCTGTAAAAAAAACCTTTTTGACCGGAAACTGTAAGTGTAGGTGATTTCATCTTTTTCCCCGCCTTGCCTTAGAAAATAAAAAACGGAGGCGGCTAGCCGCCTCCGTATAGAAAGTTAAGTTATTTCTTGATGCCCCAATCTTTTAAGCGCTGGTTAAGTTGATCCTGCATATATTTCTCGTAAGCAGGGAGTCCGGCATCATTCGAGTCTTTTACATAAGCTGCCCACAATCCGTCAAAATCAGCGGGAGCGGCAAGAATCATCTGAGGCAGTCTCTGTTTCCTAAGCTGTTCCTGGCGTGTAAGCGCAATCTGAGCCGGCGAGCCGTCCGGAGGATTCGGCATATTCCATGTCGGGAACCAGGGGGAATTCGGCGGAGGATCTTTGTCCATTAACTCGTTGTAACTTGTTACGCCATAGGCGGCAAAGAGTTCTCTGTCTATAGGATCAAGCATTGCATCCCTCTCAGCAGGATAGTTGCTAAGGTCGGTAGGATAACCGTCCGAGAAAGAACCTTCAATTTTGGGGAACATTTCCATGAGTCTTGCACGGTTTTGTTCCTGCCATGTCGGGTTTTGCCAGTTGGTCCTTTGCTGCGCGGTACGATTCGGTATACCTTGAGCGTTCTTCTGCCAATGCTGACCTTCAATACCCCAGTTTAAGGTGCGCTGTACATCTTCCGCAAGAAGACCGTCAATAAAACGGATAATTCTTACAGGGTCTTTAGCGCTGACACTGATTGCCGTGCCGCGTCCGATATTGGGAATCGGTAAATTGCGGAAGCGCGGTCTGATATTCGCATCAAATACAATTGGAAGAGGAGCCATCATACGCTCAGGTTGTCTCCTGGTTCTGTTTGCCGCATCCGCATCGTACATGAACTGCCAGCCCTGTGCGAATTGTCCTAATACACGGCCTGCAGCTATTTTCGCTGAATACTGGTCGTAGTTATCGGTAAAGGTCGTCCTGTCTACTAATCCTTTTTTGTCTAGTTCGTTCAGTTTCTTGAACCAGCGTTTGGAGATATCCATTGTAAAGAAGTTTGTGTATTTGTAGGTTTTAGGGTCTACTACACCGTTGCCTTCATTCGGATAACCTGCAAGGAAGTTCGGCGGATTCCACATCTCGAAAGCTCGCCAGTCATAGGTAAGAATAACAAAGGGGATGGTGGGCTGATTGTTAATGGTCGGGTTTTTATTTTTATAGTTCTCTATCAAAGTAAAAAACTGATCCACTGTGGTAATTTTCGGCCAACCGGCGTCCTTTAAAACGGCCTTTTGAATCCAGAAAGCGCTACCATTATAATCGGGGCTTTGGTCTTTACCTGAGATTATTCCGTAATCGATGAGGTGGTAAATGTGCCCGGTGCCCGTTGTTTTCATCTTTTCCCAGACATCCTTGTAATGGGCCTTAATTCTTGGAGCGTACTTGTCGATATAGCCTTCCAGAGGTATACAGGCTCCCGCGTCAATAAACTTGGTTTCATTAATGTTAAGGATATCGGGATACTGACCGCCTGCAATCATGGTACCTTCTTTTTGATTTTTGTCGCCTACAAGAATGTCCCATGTGAAGGTTACGTTCAGTTTATCCTTCAGATACAGGTACACAGGGTTATTTGCGGAAGGCTGAGTTCGGCCTATATCAATATTATAGACTGAAATAGTAATCGGTGAATCCGGAGCGCTTATTTCCGGTTTCATTTCGTATTTTGTAGTTGCTTCACCTCCGCCTCCAGCAAATACAAACGCCGCTGTGCAGAGCAATATCGCTGCACATAAAATCGCTTTCTTTATCATTTCTTCCTCCTGATAAAAATATTGCGGAACTGCCGGTCAATCTTTTTAATAAGTCAGCCGATAATTAATACAGTTTTGGAAAAACAGCATAACTTCCCGGCTTTTTATTGTTAAATTACCGAACAGTTCCTTTTCGTTAATTTTGACATACATATTCCCTGCCGTCAACAAGAATTTTTTGTTTTTTAAGGGTCGGTTTTTTATACTTTTTTTATAGAAAAGAAATCCGCAAGAAGCAAAATATTAAAGGTAATCTATAAAAACTTCAATTTTTTGAGGTTACCTAAAGTTAATAACTGTAATTACCAATAACTTGACAAAAAAGCGCATTTTAAACATATTAAGATGACCTTATGGTGGATGTAGCTCAGCGGTAGAGTCCCAGATTGTGGATCTGGTCGTCGCGGGTTCAAACCCCGTCATCCACCTGATTGCTTAACGTCATCCACCTGATGTTCTTACTTTGGAAATGCGCTCGTAGCTCATCCGGATAGAGTAACGGACTTCGAATCCGTAGGCAGCAGGTTCGAATCCTGTCGGGCGCAAATATATATTTCCTGCCGAGGGAACGGAATTTTAATTTCCGCTTCTTCAAATTTTTCTTTAATATTTTTCATCTGGAACCAGTAAACGTCCCAGTAATCCTGATTTTTCGCCCACGCTCTTATGCACAAAATAATAAAACTGTCCTGAAGGGACTGGACCGTAATCTGAGGCGCGGGGTCTTTTAAAAATCTGGTTTCGCAGGCAATTATGCCGTTTAATACCGTGAACGCCGTATTTATTGAATCAAAATACGATATACGGAAAAAAAGTTCCATACGTCTTTTACCGTTACGGGAATAATTTTTGATCGGGTTTCCCCAGATGCTGGAATTCGGGGCTGAAATGCAGATGCCGTCCGGCGTTTCCAGTATTGTAGTAAATAAATTTATTTCCTTTACCGTTCCCGTAAAAGAGCCGAATTCAATAAATTCTCCGATCCGGTAACTGCCCAGAAAAAAAAGGCTTATACTCGCCGCAATGTTTCCCAATGTGTCTTTTAAGGCAAGTCCGATTGCAAGACCTGCCGCTCCAAGTAATGCGATAAGGCTTGCCGTATTAACTCCAAAGACATTGAGTATCATTATTACACAGATGATGAAAACCCCGTAGCTTACGATATAGCGCAAAATGGAACTCATTGTATCATCAACGTATAATTTGCTTGAGGACGCTTTATTTATCAGTTTTTTAACGCCTCTGGTCAGGGATACCCCTATAACAAGAATAATCCCTGAAACCAATAATTTTTTGCCGACTATATAAATTGCGCTTTTGTTGCTATGCCAGAAATTTATAATTTCATCTAACACAAAAACCTCTGATTATCTTTCATGCCTGATAAAGGCTTTTTTATAACCTATGCTTCTAAACCTCTGCAGGATAGCGGCGCTTTCACCCTGATTAAGGGGTCCGAACAAAATGCAGTATGTAGAATCATTTGCCAAATAAACAACAGGCCTGTAACTTCGGTCAATTTGCCTTAACGCGCTTTCAACAGATTCCGGCCTTTCAAAAGAAGCGATTTGCACATAATACCAGCCGCGGTCAAGCTTTGTTACAGTCGGAGCTGAAAAAGCGTTGTCGGTAACCGGGGGTAGAATCGGCTTTTCAGGTTCTTTTTCAGGCGGCTTAATTATAATTCCGGGAATAATATATGCGGGATCTATGCCGTAAATGGTATTTTCAGGCGGACGCTCTTCCGCCGGTTTCAGGATAAATTCTCTTGCCGGCGGAGGTACTTCGGTAATTCTTTCCGGTTCCGTGATATATTCAGGCTTTTCTTCAACTTTTTCCTCAGGTACCGGTTCCGTGATATACTCAGGCTTTTCCTCGACTTTTTCCTCAGGTACAGGCTCTGTGATATACTCAGGCTTTTCCTCGACTTTTTCTTCCGGTACCGGTTCCGTGATATACTCAGGTTTCTCTTCGACTTTTTCTTCCGGTACCGGTTCTGTGATATATTCAGGCTTTTCCTCGACTTTTTCTTCCGGTACCGGTTCTGTGATATACTCAGGTCTTTCTTCGACTTTTTCCTCAGGTACAGGCTCTGTAATAAATACAGGCGGATCTTCTTTTTTTTCCTTCGGAGCAGGATCAACGATATTGTCTGAAGGTGCTCCGGGAGAGAAAGGCGTAGCGCTCCTTGTGCGCCACTCAGGCTCAAGTACATAACTCGGACCTGTAATTCCGTTTACGGGAGTTTCCTTTGCCTGAACAGGAGGTTTATATGTATCTTCACGGTAAATATCTTCCGCAGTAAATTCACCCGAATAGTTATTAGGAGCGCCTGAAGCGGCATCTTCGGCAAAACGCAAATAGGCAACAGGTTCGGCAGGCTGGGATATTCTGACTGTACTGACGGAACCGCGCCTCATGCCGATCAATTCAGCGGCTTCGCGGGAAATAATCGCAAGCAATCCGGGGTTGTCAAGCCCGTTAGCGACAATAGCGCGTATAGTTTTATTTGTTTCAAGGCAGGTAACGTCTACCACTATATTTTTGGGGAAAGAATTGGTTGCAACATAGAGTCCGACTGCAGGCAGTTCTCCTTCAGGAGCTACAGCGGCGGCTCCTTCCCATGATGACAAAACTGTAACCGTAAAAAGAGACAGCGCAGCCAATAGAACTATACGTTTTTTCATAAATTTCCCCTGCTAAAAATTACTGACAAATTTGACAAAATCCCTTACAATTGTTTTTAGATCGTTAAATTCATCCCTCTCCTGCCCGTAAGCCTTGCCTGAAATCTTTCTTTCATAAATAATCTCATGCTGAGCTACGGTAAAAAGATAAAATGTAATTTGTTCAGGCCCCTTTATTGCAGAATCAAAATCAAGCTGGGCTATCAGTATATATTCAATTCCCGCGTCTTTTGCCTCCTCAACGTCAAATCCCGATACCTTAACTATGTTTTCCTCAGGTTTCCTGCCGAGACGCAACATTGGATAATTTGTGATAATGTACCCGCTGTCAAAAAACACATCCATAAAGGCGTTTTCCCAAAGCGCTGAATGCCTGTTTTTTTCAGCGTTTTCAGGCAAACCTGTTTCTATCACATAGAAAGAAATCATCGACGCTTCAATAGCTTCTATGTTGAATGTAAAGAAAATACCGAATATTACGGCGGTAACTACGCTTTTAATCATTAGTCCTCCATTCTTGTTATCGGCATTATGTTTTTTTCTCTAAATAGACCTGTTAAACGGACAAAAATATAAAAATTACGGCTTTTATTAAAAAATTCCGATTAATCAATTACAAATGAATTATTACGCCATACAAGTTAAAACCCGCGCTGAGAATAAGTTTATTAAATTGTTTAAAAGCCTGCATCCGGAAGTAACTCTTCCTTTATCTTTTCCTCAAAGACGGCTTGATATAAGAAAACAGGGAAAATTGAAGTCTTCGCTGTCAGGGGTTTTCCCCGGATATATATTCATAGAGGCCGAAAACGATGATGAAATTATCAAATGCCAGTGGGAATTCAGGCGGACAGAAGGATTTTTCCGTTTTTTAAAATCCAATCAGGATATAAAGGCGCTTGGCGGTCAGGATTTAGAGATTGTACTTCATTTTATTAAAAATACAGGCGCTGTCGCGGGCAGGTCCAAAGTTTATTTTGATGAAAATTCGCGTATTGTCGTAGTTGAAGGTCCGCTTATGGGGCTTGAGGGAAGGATAATTAAGGTCGATAAAAGAAAAAGAAGGGCAAAAGTAAGCCTTGATTTGTATAATGATTCATTTGCCATAGACCTTGCTTTTGAAATTATAGGGTCGTTGGAATTCGAAAAACAGAGGGCAAGATAACGGAAAAGTCAAAACGTCTGTATATTATTGGAGCCGGATTCGCGGGGCGCACTCTTGCTGCTGAAATTACTTCAAAGGCGATTTTCGGCGAAGTTGTCGCATTTTTGGACGACGATCCTGAAAAAATAGGGAAAAAAATTGACGGCATCCCTGTTTTGGGCCCTATAAGGGATGTAGCGCTTCTTTTACGGACAAATCCGGCGGACGAAGCTATTATCGCCATGCCGAGCGCCGGTACGGAACAGCTTAAAGAACTCCATGCAATCCTGAAAAAAGCGAATTTCCAGAAAATACGAATCCTACCCGGTATTTCACAAATTGTAGACGGAGACGCTCATTTTATACAGACGCGTTCCATTGACCTTCAGGACTTGCTTGGAAGAAACCCGGTAACAATAAACTTAAAAGAAAGCCTTTCTTATGTCAGAGGGAAACGCGTTCTTGTTACAGGAGCGGGCGGCTCAATCGGCAGTGAGTTATGCCGGCAGTTGCTTTCGGGCGGCGCTTCAAGGCTCTACCTGTTCGGTCATGGCGAGAATTCCATTTACCAGATCGACAAGGAACTGCATTTGCTTCAGGAAGAAGGGGTCGGCGAAAAAGCCGCTATAGTTCCCATTATTGGGGATTTAAAAGATTCAAGTTATATGGATTATATCTTAAGCCAGTTAAAAGCAGACGCTGTTTTTCACACCGCCGCATATAAACACGTTCCAATGATGGAGGCAAACCCGGTTGCCGCTATAGAAAACAACGTATTTGGGACTGAAAATCTGATTAACGCTTCTATAAAGCACGGCATCTCGCGTTTTGTTCATATTTCTACGGATAAAGCCGTAGAACCTATTTCAATCTACGGAGTTTCAAAATACCTTTGCGAAAATATGGTTCTGGAAGCCGCTCAAAAAGGCGGCACTGATTTTGTGGTAGTCCGTTTCGGAAACGTGCTTGGCTCGCGCGGGTCAATAGTTCCGCTTTTCCAGCAGCAAATTGAAAAAGGCGGCCCCGTAACAGTTACCCATCCGGATGTCCGCCGTTATTTTATGACAATAAGCGAAGCCTGTTCTCTTGTTTTAAAAACAGGCGGCGTAGGCGAAAACGGAGGGCTTTACCTTCTGGATATGGGAGAGCCGGTGCGAATCCGCGAACTGGCGGAACAACTGATCCGTTTTCACGGTTATGAACCGGAAACGGAAATCAAGATTGAATATGTCGGGCTTAGAGCCGGAGAGCGGATGGACGAAAGTCTTCTTTCAAGAGATGAGATGCCTTCATTAACGGATTACAGCCGTATTCTCCGCATAACAAAGAAAAGTGAAACCTCAATAAACATCAGCTGTCTGCTCGATGAACTCCGCCCAATATGCTGTTTCGATCCCGTTAATGCTAAATCCTACAGAAACTTAGGAATTTTACGCGGTATTATCAATGACAAAGTTATCGGTACGTATCAGCAATAAAGTAATCCTTAAAAACTTCAGTTTTTAGAGATTTTCCAATAAAAACAACCGGTTTTTAGAGGTTCCCATAATTGAAAAAATAACCTTTTTCCAATAAACTGACTCAAAGTGGAAACATCTGTTTTTCTGGAAGATATTTACCCGCCTGATTTTCTGTATGCTGTAACAATAAGGTCTCCAATATCAAACGGAATCCTGAAAGATATTCAGTTTCCCAAACTTCCGGACGGTTATTCAATAATTACAGTTGATAATATTCCGGGCAAAAACACTTTTTCCGGCACTGACATGCCAATTCTTTCCGGTAAAAATCTATCATACATAGGCGAGCCTGTTGCCCTTTTACTCGGACCTGACAAGAGTAAACTTGATGAAATAGCCGTTAAATGTCTTGTAATAGCTGATGAAGAAAAAGCTGTTTTTACCTGCGAAGAAGCGTCTCAGACAAATGACAAACCTGCGGCATTTCGTGAAATAAGAATAGGCGGCACGGAAGATGTGTTCCAAAAAACAGGGAAAATAGTTACAGGTAGTTACATTACAGGCATTCAGGAGCATTGGTACGCCGAACCGACCGGAGCTGTAACATGGTACGACAAAGAAAATAACATAGTTGTAAAAACGGCTACCCAATGGCCTTACCATGTGAAACGTTCGGTCGCCGATTTTTTGGGGATAGATCAAGCCTCTGTCAATGTGGAGCCTACTTCCCTATGCCTTCACATGGACGGTAAGTTATGGTTTTCATCGCTGGTTTCCTGCCACGCGGCGCTTGGAACATTTATTACCAAAAAGCCCGTTCGCCTTATTTTAAACAGGGAAGAAGACCTGCTTTTCTCGCCAAAACGCTGCGGTTCAAACATAGATATTGTCAGTACCATTGACGAAAAAGGCAATATAACCGCAGCCGAAGTGGAAATTTCTGTTAACCTTGGAGCGTACGGGGTTAACAGCGATGAAATTCTCGATCAAGTCTGCCTTGGCAGTATAGGTTTTTACAATATTGAAAATCTGAAAATAAAGGCAAGAGCCGACAGGACAAATATTCCGCCGCAGGGGCCCTACTCAGGTTTTGGACTTTCTCAGGGGTTTTTCGCGATAGAACGCCATGTCTCCCAAATTGCGGATATGGTAAACCAGGATCCCGCCCAATGGCGTATTGATCATTTAAGTTCAGGGTTAATTCTGCCTAACGATTCACCGACCGACAGACTGGCAAGCGCGGAAATTATAAACAGTACCGTAAAAATGAGCGATTATTCCCGCAAATGGGCGTCTTATGAATTACTGCGCCAAAGCTTCAAAGGCAAAAAACATGAAAGAGGAGAAAATCCGCGGGGTATTGGAATAGCGGTCGGGTTTCAGGGGAACGGCTTGTTATACAACGAAAAAGATATAGGGCTTTACAGTGTCGAAGTTACATTAACAAAAGAAAGCGTTCTGGAAATAAAAACAAGCGTAATAAGTTCGGAAGATTATGCCAAAATCTGGGAAAAAATCGCTTTACAGACATTGTCAATAAAACCCGGCATGGTTCGCGTCGTAACAAATTCCACGCCTGACTGCGGACCTTCCTGCGCTTCGCGGAATATTACCGTAGTTACAAGACTTGTCGAAAGATGCTGCATTGCAATCCGTAAACAGCGTTTTCATAACCCGCTTCCGATAACTGTACGGCGTTCCGCAAAGCCTCAAAACGGCGCGTTGTGGAGCGGGCGTTTTCTTCCGCCTGAAGGAAAAGAAATGGATGTCAGCGGATTTACAAGACTTGGGCTGGCGTGCGCGGTTGTGGAAGTTTCAATGGACACTGTCGAATGTACTCCCAAAATTCGCGGTGTATGGATGGGAGTAGACGGCGGCAGAATAATTTCAAAAAACAGGGCCGCCAGAAGTTTAACGCGCAGCGTGGTACAGGCCTTGGGCTGGTCGTTCATGGAATATATTGAATATATAAACGGAATCCTGCCAAAGAGCCAGTATGATTATTTTCCCATTCCGTCTCCCGTTGATATTCCCCCGGTACATATTGATTTTCTTTCAGGCGGTGAAAAACCGAAAGGGATTGGGGAACTACCCTTTACTTGCATACCGGCGGCTTTTTTACAGGCTGTCTCGCAGGCAATGGATCACAGTTTTAAATCCATTCCCATAAAAAGAAAGGAAATTTGGGAAATGGTCAGACTCAGGACTATGGTAAAACCGGCGCAGGGGCAAAAATGATTTTAAACTTTATTTTAAACGGAGAAGACGTGTCCGTACAAAGCGAACCCGGAATAAGGCTCATTGATATACTTCGCGAACAATTTAATTTGTTTAAAGCAAAGTCCGGCTGCCTTACAGGGCAATGCGGCGCATGTTCCGTATTCTTTAACAATCTGATAAGCCCCGCCTGCCTTATACCCGCATTTAAAATAAACGGAAGCGAAATTATAACCATAGAAGGTTTTTCCACAACTATTGAGTATCAGGAAATAATGACGGGATTTATTAAAGTTCACCTGGGAAACTGCGGTTATTGTGAAGCCGGAAAAATTCTATGCACGGAAGCGCTTCTTGGCAGAAACCTATCCCCCACTAAGGAAGAGATACTTATGGGATTTTCAGGCATAAAGTGCCGCTGCACAAACGCGGAAAGACTTGTTAAAGCTGTAAACGTTATCGCGGATTTACGCCGCAGGAGGCTTAATGGGCAGCCAGTATAATCAGGTGTTTTTCCCGGTATCTTTCAATGAGTTATTTACCGTATGGAACCGTTTTCCCGATGCAGTTCTTTATGCCGGAGGTACAAGCTTGATAGGAAGGCAGGGTAAAAATATCATCAGTCTGCCGAAAATAATTATTTGTCTTGATAAACTGGAAGAACTGCACCGGATTACAAGAACCGAACAGTACCTTGAAATAGGCTCAATGGTTAAGTTAAGCAGACTTGCGGGACTGGGAAAAGTAGTGCCTGAAATCCTGTGTACCTGTCTTGAAAATATAGCGGGAATTCAACTGCGGAATATCGCAACCGTAGGCGGAAATATTTGCAGCGCCGCAGGTTTGTTTGATCTTTCCGCCCCTTTTACAGCCCTTGACGCTCAATATGAATTACGCAGCGCCGCAAATACACGGCTTGTTCTTGCTTCCAGGTATCATCATTCGCCTGCACCGTCTGTAGACGCGTCTGCGGACGCTTCCGGTATAATAAACAAGGAGGTATTAACCCGCATAAGGCTTCCCCTGCATCAATGGGATTACTCGATTTACAAAAAATTTAAAAGAGAAACCATTTACAATAACGAGGTGTTGGTTTTTTTGGCAAAAACCCAAAAAAATATACTTTCCGATATAAGGGTAGTATATAAAGCAAATACAATTTTGCGTAATAAAAACAGCGAAGACCTGCTTAACGGTAAATCATTGCCCCTAAACCGCAGAACCGCATTGGACTTTATTGAAAACTGGAAGGAATTCCTGGAAAGCAGGAAGGATGTAAACGAGTACTCAAAAAACGCCCTTATTTACAGTATAGAAGAAAATGTCATTTTTCTTTCAGAATGAAAAATCATAAAAACCCTCTAAAAACGGCGGTAATGTAACTATTTACATTGTTTAAACATTTATTTTTTGATATATTTTTATTAGATATCTTGTTCTTTGAGCGTGTTTCGGCCGCCAAAGGTAGTATCACATGGCAGTTTTTATTACCAAATCTCAAAATAATGGTTAAAAAGCAGCCGGGATGTTTATTTTCTCATTTTAATTTCCGCGAAGACCGGGAATGGGTTTTTTTTAACCTTTTTGGTAGAAATGCAGCTATTTTAATACAGGAATAATTATTTGATCATAAAAATAACAGACCTTTGGAAGACTTATCCAATGGGAAAACTTGAAGTTGAAGCCCTAAAAAGTATTGATCTGGAAATAACGGAAGGCGACTTTGTTTCTGTCGCCGGACCTTCCGGCTCAGGTAAAACAACCTTAATGAACATCATAGGTTTAATTGATAATTTAACCAGGGGAAATTTTGTATTAAATGGTCTTGATATTAAAGAACAAACCCAAAAAAAACTTGCATGGCTGCGCCGCGAGTTAATAGGGTTTATTTTTCAGTCTTTTAACCTTCTGCCTGTGCTTAATGTTTTTGAAAATGTGGAGCTTCCCCTGATTATTTCAAAAAAAGGCGGCACAAAAGCCGAACGCCGCGACAGGGTAAATTACCTTCTTGAAGAAGTCGGTCTTGCGGACAGGAGCAAACATATTCCGGCGGAGCTTTCAGGTGGACAGCAGCAGCGGGCGGCTATCGCGCGCGCCCTTGTAACAAAGCCGAGAATTGTAATTGCCGACGAACCCACCGCCAATCTGGATTCCGCTACAGGCGAAAAAGTACTGCGCCTTATGAAGACCATTAACAGCGAAGAAAAAACAACATTTATTTTTTCGACTCATGATCCCGGAATTTGGCAGATAGCGGATCACGTTGTTTTTTTACATGACGGACGCATAAATAAGGAACAGCGGCGTTAAATGTTTTTCTTTCTGGCTCTGCGCAATATAATAAAAAATAAAAAAAACAGCATTATTATTACTTCCCTTATTGCGGTTATTACTTTTGTTTTTTTTACGGGAAACAGTATTTTAAGCAAGGCCGATATTAATATCCGCGAAGCGTTTGTAGACAACCTGACAGGCGATGTTGTGCTGGAAAAATCCGGGGATATGACTTTAAATCTTTTTGGCGGCAACGCGCCTGTTATTGATTCGTATTTTTCAATTCCTGTTCTTCCGGCTTATAACGCTGTAATGGAACTTGTTTCTTCACAGGAAGGAATTGCGGGGATTACAAGCCAGGTATCCGGCAGGGCTTTACTTGAATACCGTTCAATTAAAGAAGAAGTTTTACTCTGCGGCATAGACCCCGCGACTTATTTTTCCGTTCTCCCGGGAATTAAGCTTAACGAAGGACGTTTTCTTGCAGCAGGCGAATACGGAGCGATGATAACGGAGGAACGCGCTTTAAGTATTGAAAGACAGAGCGGACAGTTCCCTGTAATAGGCGATCCCATGCTTTTTACATCAGGCGGCGTTATGGGATTTAAAATAAGGGAAGTTCCGCTTGTCGGTATTTACAGCTATAAAACACCGGGTCAGTTTTTAAATGATATAATTCTGTCCGACCCGCAGACAGTAAGAGTTCTAAATTCAATACAGGTAGCCGACGGATCAGATTATATTCCCAATGAAAAAAACCTTCACCTTAATTCCCAAGATATTGATGAAATTTTTAATAGTAATTTTTCAATAGACGAAATTGACGGAGCCGATGAATTTTCCATTGACGCGCTTCAGTCATTTTTAAACGGCAATAATGATAATATAGAAGAAAACAATTTTAAAAAATATTCGGAAACGGGCGGCGACTGGAATTTCATTATTATCCGTTTAAAAAGAAATGAAAATACTTCAGCCTTTATTAATTCCTTAAATAACAAATTAAAATCTTTCGGTATAGCCGCTGTAAATTGGAGAATATCTGCGGGAGCATCCGCCGTTTATATGTTATTGGTTCAGAGCCTGTTTAACATTGGCATTCTATTAATTAGTATTGCGGGCGCCATTGCCGCGGTTAATATTCATTTAATCTCGGTTTTCCGCAGGACAAGAGAAATAGGAACACTAAGGGCAATAGGCGCTTCAAATAATTATATACGGTCGCTCATTTTATCGGAAAATATTGTTATTGCAATAGCCGCAGGCGTTATCGGGATTCTGGGCGGTGTCGCTTTTTCAGGGCTTATTGACGGCAGAAGCCTTGATATTTCAAATAACCTGATACTTTCCATATTGGGCGGTTCCGTTTTACATATGGATTTCCTGCCTCACATTGCTGTTTTTTCTCTTTTAATGGCAATTTGTCTTGGATTTGCGGCTTCACTATTTCCGCTGGAAGCGGCGGTAAAAATAGAGCCTATGGCGGCGGTGAGGAGGGGGTAATGGATAAACTCATAGCTCTTTCCCGGATAGCTTTCAAATATTTTTTCCGCTACCGAAGGCGTTATATTTTTCTTTTAGCCGCTCTTGTTTTCGGCTTCACAATTATTACCATATTCACCTCCATTAAAGACGGAATGTACAACAATTTGTACTATTCAGCCCAATCCCATTATGCGGGAGACATAATCGCAGTCGGTTACCCTGACATATACCTCGGCGAACATGAAGTTACCGAAATTAACAAAGCGGTAATTTCTTCCGGCATAAAACCTTTACAGACAGTGTTAAGGACAATGTACTTCGGCAGCGGCGTTATTTTTTATAACGGCGCGTATGCTCAATTAAAATACGTGCTCGGCTGCGACTGGAATAACGAGTTAAAAGTTTTTGAAAAAATGTCTTTTGAAGAATCATTTCCCGTAATCTTTGACGATGACAGCATTATTATTTCTTCGCCTATGGCAAAACTCCTCGATATCAGAATCGGAGACTTGGTTGTTCTGGAAGTAACAACAAGATGGGGGCAAAAAAATACGGGACAATTTGTTGTTAAAAATATAGTAAACGACACTTCATTGTTCGGGTACTATAAAGTTTATGTCTCAAGAAAAAGCCTTAACAATCTGCTTCTGTACGCAGACGGCGACTGCTCTACCGTAGGTTTCTTTCTGGAAAATCAAAACGCCGCGGAGAAAAAACGGAAGGATTTGCAGGAAGTTTTAGCCCGTAACTTATCCGTAAGCCCGCTTGTTTATAACAGAGACGAGCTTGGAACTGAAACAAGAAAAGATTGGGACGGCATAAGGGTTTTTCTCTTAACATTGCCCGTTTATTTATCGGAAGTATCTGAACTGCTGGACGCAATTAACATTGTAACCTATTGTATATACGGTTTAATTCTGTTAATAATTCTGGTAAGCGCCACAGTCACATACCGTCTTATATTGCACGAAAGGGTAAGGGAAATAGGCATAATGGGAACAATCGGTTTTAGCGGATCGGATTTGCGCAGAGTTTTATGGACTGAAGTTACAATTCTGGGATTTTTTTCGCTTATTTTCGGATTATTGTTTGTTTTCATAATCAGCCGGATAATTTCATTTCTTTCTTTTTCATCGTTTCCCGGGTTTGAAATATTCATGAACAACGGGAAACTTGCGCCTCTTTATCTTCCTGTAACATTTTTAATTAACGGACTCTCCGTTTTTGTTATTCTTTTTTTATCTGTGATATTTCCTGCCTTCATTGTTTCACGCAGAAAAATACCAAATCTTTTGTCGGGAGAAGCTGTATGATGAATAAAAAAACCAATTATATTTTTGTTTTTCTGCTCTTTATTTTTGCGCAGACAGGCATCTGGGCAATCAGCGACCAGGAACTTCTTGCCAAGGTAGATTCGCTTGTAAGTTATCTGGATACCGATTTTTCAGCCAAGTACACTATCATTCAGGATAAACCGGGACAAAAGCCTTCAACAACAGTAGCCGGCATTTACAGGCGCGATTCTATAAACACGTATGTTATTGTTGTAATGCAGCCTATAATCAACAAGGGGCAGGGATATTTAAAACAGGGTAATACTTTATGGTTTTATGATCCTGACAGCCGCCGTTTTAATTCCACAAATAACGCCGACCGTTTTCAAAATACAAACGCCAGAAATTCCGATTTTACGCGTTCTACGCTGGCTCAGGATTACAAAGTAAAAGCCGGCGAAGACACTATGCTTGGACGTTTTAAGTGCCGTTTGTTAACGCTGGAGGCAATAACAAACGATGTAACTTATCCCGTCATGAAAGTCTGGATAAGCGAAGACGGTTTACTGCGAAAAAGCGAGGATTACAGTCTTTCAGGACAGCTTCTCCGCACGTCTGCAATTCCCGATTATTACAAAAAAAACGGACGCTTTATTCCCAAGCAGATTCTTTTTGTAGACGCGCTGCGCGGAGCCGTAATAAACGGGACATTCATTAATGAAACAACGACAATAATAATTGACGACCCTTCATTTCAAAAAGTGCCTGATTCTACATTTTCAAAGGTGTTTCTGGAAACCGTCAATAGATGAAATGGTTCGCGGCTTTTCTTGGGCTTCTTGTCGTCATGAATCCCTGCGCCCAGGAAAACGCTTCTTCGGATTTTAATATAGATTCGCTTTTTAATTTACCGGATTATGATTTAGAAGAAGAATCAGAAAATGAAACAGCGGACGTTTCAATTACTTCTTTTGTAAAAAGGCGCGGCATTATACTTGACGCGTCTTTTGAATTTATAGGCGGTATAATGCCGGGCTGGAAAGAAGCCCCCTGGTTTGAAAATGAGGGAAGGGAAAATTTCTTTTTTAATCAGAAAATACTTAAAATGTCTTCCTCTTTTGTTATTGACGCGCAAATTTCTGAAGCATTCAGGGTACTGACCAATATTACATTTACCGTTCCTCCTTATTCAGGTTTTGGATTGGGGGATTTCTTTTTCGATTACAATATGTATAACAAGGTCTTTTACCGCGTAGGAAAGTACGAGCATACGTGGGGTATTTCTCCGAATTACAGTTTTACCAATCTTTTATCAAGAGTTCCGGAACGAAAAAAAGATGATGAAAACTTATACAGCGGCGAAGCTTTTACGTTTAAAATTGATATTCCGATAAAAATAGGCGGAATTCAGCTTATTGCAATGACCAGAGACCCCGTTATGGACGGTTATGTCCCAAGAGTGCGCAGTCTTGGCTACGGCGCAAAATACAATATTGCTCTGCCGAGAATCGATTTAGACATAGGTTCTTTTTACAAGGAGGATATGGCTTTTCGCTCCTTTATATCGTTGAAAAGCACAATAGGTAAAACCGAGCTTTATAATGAATGGCTTGCCGTAATTGATGACATAAAAAGCCCGAAAAAGCTGGGCGGCGCAGCCAATATTGGTATTTACAGGGATTTTTTTAACAATAAGTTAAGTATAAACGGTGAAATGTTTTACAACGCGGAAAAAGGCGCTTATTGGTATTCACCGGAAACCAACGTTATGAAAGATGAAATTTTACCCTATCTTGAAGGATTTAACTTTGCTTTAAATTTAATCTACCGTTTTAAAGGAATAGGTCCTCCGCGTTTTTTTATTCAAACCCGTTATTCCGTTACCGAAAAATCAGCGCTTTTTATTCCGGGTTTCAGGTTGACTCCCTTCCAAAATTTTGAATTTTATTTTGCAGTTCCAATGGCGCTTGGAAGCAGCAGCGGCTTCTACTATAAAAAATCAAGCGAATTAAAGGACCGCCCTTTCAGCGTAGCGTTATTGGTAACATTAAAAGGCGGACTCAGAATGGGATATTATTATTAATTACGTTTTTTCATATAACGATTTTAAAACAAATGTCTTTATTGAAAATGAAATACCATGTATAGAAAATATTATAAAATTTTTAAACAGGCAGTTACCGGCAAATACACTTTTTGTCGCGGATGAAAATACAGTAAAAATAGCGGAAAATATCCGCGGCAATGAGAATATCCCCGTTTGCGTCTTAAAAAGCGGAGAAGAAAACAAAAACTGGCAGTCGGTTGAAACAGTACTGTCCGCCGCAAAAAAAGCTGAACTTGGAAGGGACGCCGTATTTGTCGGAGTCGGCGGCGGCGTAATAGGCGACTTAACCGGTTTTGCCGCTTCGGTTTATATGCGCGGCTGCAGGCTTGTCTTAGTGCCCACTACCCTGCTCGCCATGGTTGACGCTTCAATAGGAGGGAAAACAGGTTTTGACTTATTCGGCGTTAAAAATTTGGCCGGAAGTTTCTATCCTGCGGAAATTGTCTATATGCCCGTACAGAGCCTTTCAACGCTTCCGGACAGGGAATGGAAAAGCGGATTTGCGGAATTAATAAAAACCGCCGTCTTAAGCGGAGATGATTTTCTTGATATGTTAGCCGAAATAAAAAAAGAAAATTTAACAGGCGATAACCTTATAAAATTAATTCAAGAATCGGCTTTATATAAAGGAACCGTAACAAGCGAAGATTTCCGCGAATCGGGAAAAAGGGCTCTTTTAAATCTGGGCCATACTTTCGGACACGCTCTTGAAGCCGCCGCCGGGCTTGGCAGTTTGTCTCACGGCGAGGCTGTCGCGTGGGGAATTGTTCAATCCTGCGCCCTCGGCCTTTCGCTTGGGATTACTCCCTTAAAAAGAGCGCAGAAAATAAAAGCCGTCATTTCATCTTTCGGCTATGATTGCTCATGCCCCAACAAACTGGCTTCTTCGGATACATTCAGAACCGCAATGAAAAGCGACAAAAAGAAAAAACAGGGTAAAATGACATTTATTGTCCCAGATGAAAAAAGCGCGAGGATTGTTGATATAGAACCTGAAAAAAATTATATTGTGGAAAAAATCCTTACCGAAGGATATATTTTTTGAAAAAGCGTTTATTTGCGGTTATTGTATTCCTTTACCTTCAAAGTATTAATGTTTCTTCACAGGAATGGGAAGAATTACAAACGCAAGCGGAGATAGAAAACGACCCTCTTTTTTTTATAAACTCTTTTATTATTAATGTAGACGGCAAAACCAGGACATATTTGATAGAAGACATTTGCAAATTAAAGACAGGAGAAAAAATAAAAGGACTCTCCGGCCTTGAACAATATATAAACGAAAAAAAACAACTTCTGGAAAACGAAAGGGTTTTTGAAGATATAAATGTTGAATATTCAACAGGACGGAAAAAAAACGGCGAATATCCTGTTGATATTACAATCAGCGTAAAAGACTCGCATAACAATGTTTTGTACCCAAGGCCGAAATACAGCTCCAAAACAGGTTATGATATAAGGCTGAAAATGCGCGACTATAATTTTTTAGGCACATTACAGTCTTTAAAAATGGATTTAGGTTATATTTATGACCAATTTCAACGCAGATATTTTTTATTTATACTGGATACAAGCGCCGCTTTTAACATATTCGACCTTAAATGGAATTTAAATTTTATTAATGAATTTCAATACCGCCCGGATTTGGAAAGGGTTTTTTATTACGGCAATACAACAGGTTTATCCGTTAATCTGCCGGTAAAATCCACCAATCTTTTGGTTGGTCTTAACGAATCGTTTTATATAAATCTTGAAAACGAAGACAAATACAAACCTCTTTACGGAGATACCCAGGAAGGTTTTTTCATCTCAAACAACCCGTATATGGAATGGAAAATACCTACAGGAATTGAAATAGGAAACTTGGGCGAACTCTACTACACTCCGTATATAAGTTTTATCTATAATCTGGAATTTTCAAGATGGCCTCTTGATGATATAAAGAAATATCCCGAATTGGATTTTGGTTATTCAGTCGGGTTTGATAATATAAACTGGATAAATAATTTCAGAAAAGGCTCTGAAATTATTATTGACAACGGTTATGAATACAGTTTTCGCAGTAAAAAGTACAATCAACGTGCATTGGATATAAATATTGCTTTTACGGCAATTAATCACTTTATTTTAAAAAACGATCTATTGGGCATTTCTTTCCGCTTTCAGTTCCGCCACTGGTTTTACTCTTTTGTTTACGAAGAAGCGGGCGACGCATTACGCGGTATAAAAGATGATGAACTATTCGCCAATTCCATGATTTCGCTAAACCTTGATTTCCCTGTTAAAATTATAGAGTTCAGACCCTCTAAATGGTATAAAAACGAAAAATTAAAAATTATAGACTTGGACCTTCATTTGTCTCCGATTATTGACATTGCCTTTTTTAAGCATCCTGAAAATCAAATCATTAACATGAAAAATATTCTACTTACAGGCGGCATTGAAGCGCTGGTTTTCCCCCTTAAATTCCGCGCCTTTACCCTGCGCGCCTCTTTTGGGTATAATTTTTCTGAAATCCTTTTTAAGAATCAGATGCCCGCTTTATCAAGCAAGTATGAAATTTTTATCGGCGCCGAGCTTTTTTATTAAAATATAGGAAATTTGAAATGAAAAAAACATATAATCGTATACTTACATTATTTAAATACAGGGAGCTTTTTATTCAACTTGTTACCCGTGAAATAAAAATTAAGTACCGCAGAAGTATTTTAGGCTACTTATGGAGTGTTTTAAATCCGCTTCTTACAATGATAGTATTAGTAATAGTTTTTTCAAATTTGTTTGCCCGCGGTGTTCAAAATTTCCCTGTTTATCTTCTGGAAGGACAATTGCTTTTCAGCTTTATGGTCATATCTACTTCACGCTCCCTTACATCTGTTGTCGGTAATGCTTCTTTATTAAGAAAGATATATGTTCCTAAATATATTTTTACCCTTTCTATAATTTCAAGTGAACTACTTACTTTCTTTTTTTCTTTGGGAGCGCTTTTTGTTGTAATTCTTTTTACCGGCGCTCCCGTTACATTGCGTTATATATTTATATTTATTCCCATAGTAGAATTGTATATTTTTAACATAGGAATTGGTCTTTTTCTGGCTCAAGCATATGTTTTTTTCAGGGATATTGAATATATATGGAGCGTTATAACCACCGCATGGCTGTATTTAAGCGTAATTTTTTACCCTGTAACGATTCTCCCAGACAATATATATTATCTTGTTACAAATTTTAACCCGATGTATTTTTATATAACTATGTTCCGTAATTTTACTATCGGCAGTCCGAATATGGGAAGCCTTGATCTTGCAATTCGCGGAGCCGGTTTTTCCTGTTTGGCATTACTTATAGGACTTATCAGTTTCTCATACAGTAAAAAGAAATTTATACTTTATATGTGAGGTGTTCCTTGAATTCAACAGTTATTCAGGTAAAAGATGCTACGGTTCGTTTTAATATTGCATCTGAAAAAATAGACAGTATAAAAGAATATTTTATTAAAATGGCAAAAGGACACCTTCGTTATAAAGAATTCTTGGCTTTAAAAAATATTAATTTTGAGGTGAAACGCGGAGAAGCATGGGGAATAGTGGGAAGTAACGGAGCAGGAAAATCTACCCTTTTAAGGCTTATTTGCGGCGTTATAGCGCCTGATAACGGCTATATAAAAACAAACGGTTCTATTTCACCTATGTTGGAACTTGGAGCGGGATTTGATCCTCAATTAACAGCTATGGAAAATATATATATACAAGGCGCCTTACTTGGGCATAGTAAAAAATTTATGAAAAAACATTTTCAGGAAATTGTTGATTTTTCCGAACTGCATGAATTTTTGGAAATGCCGATAAAAAATTATTCTACCGGTATGCAGGCGCGTCTTGCCTTTGCAATTGCCACTGTTGTTAATCCTGAAATACTAATTGTAGACGAGGTTCTTTCCGTAGGCGATGCGGCTTTTCAGCGTAAATGTATAAACCGTATGCACGAAATGATAAAAGGAACTGCAACTTTACTGCTTGTATCGCACAGTAATGATACAGTTAAACAATTATGTGAAAAAGCAATATGGCTGCGTAAAGGTGAAATTGTTATGATTGGAGATTCAACAGAAGTCTGTGACGCTTATTCGAAATATTATGAATAGAAAATGTAAAAAATACATAAATTAAAAGATCGTCCCGATCACGACTGCCGTTAGGCGATTGACTGTTCCAGAAATATTATAAAGAACGATAGATTCTCATGACCGAACAAGAATTATTAGAAATTATTAAAGGCGGCGAATCCAGTACAGCGCAATTCAAAGAACGTCTGCCCCATCCTGACAGTCTTGCGCATGAGATGATTGCTTTCTCAAATTCTCATGGCGGGAAATTTTTTTTTGGAATAAATGATAAAACGGGAGAGATGAACGGGCTTTCTTTCAGTGAAATTCAACAAATAAACCGGCAAGTCGTGAATATCGCATCACAAAAAGTGTACCCGCCGGTTTTTCTTGAAACAGAAACTGTTTCTGTAAAAGAAAGTCACATAGTTGTTGTAAGTATTGAGGAAGGTATATCAAAACCTTATAAAGATTCAAATGGAACAATATACGTTAAAAACGGATCAGATAAAAGAAAAGTAACATCAAATGATGAAATTGCGCGGTTATTGGGTAGCCGGAATTTACTTGCTGATGAAATTGAAATTTTTGAAACAAATATAACAGATATAGATGTCCGGCTTTTTTCAGAGTACTTTAAAAAAGAATTCGGACAAAGTTATGAAGAAAAAGGATTCAGCTTGAAAGACGCGTTAAAAGCAAAAAAAGTAATACGTAATGACCATTTAACACTGGCAGGCCTGTTGTTTTTCGGAAATGAAGTTCAAAATATACGTCCGCAGTTTACAATAAAAGCCGCAATGTTTATAGGAAATGATATAGGCGGCAACAACTATAAAAGTAAACCGGAAGATTTAAGAGGAACAATCCCTGAGCTTTTTAAACAAGGGATGATGTATTTAAAAAGTTGCATTAAATATCAACAAAACGGACAGGGATTTAACTCACATGGCATCCCTGAAGTTTCTGTTATTGCCTTGGAAGAAATTTTACAGAATGCTCTTATTCATCGTGATTATTTTAAAAATGCTCCTATACGGTTACTTGTTTTTGATAACCGGATCGAAATCATAAGTCCGGGAAGACTGCCTAATAGTTTAACAGTTGAAGAAATAAAATACGGTAATCCTGTTATCAGAAACAATCAGATAGCCATGTTTGCCAGCCGGACTCTGCCTTACAGCGGTTTAGGCTCCGGTATACGCCGAGCTTATATTGAACAGCCGGATATGGAATTGGTAAACGATGTTGATGGTGAACAGTTTATTGTACGTTTTCCTCGTATTTATTGAAAATAATCTTGTTATATTTTAATGAGTGATATATCTGATAAAATAACTTTTATTTCCTGTATAATTCCTGAGTTTGCGGACTCATACAAAATGTCTATCCCAAATGCGTATAATTTTTTAAAAAATACGGTGGTTTAGAATATTTATTAAATGAATGGTGGGCTTTACATACTGAAAATATTATTTGGGCGGTAAGAGATATTTACGAGGTTTGCCGGAATAACGGAGGACCGAGATAATGCTTGTATATCATGGTAGTTATACTTTGATAGATGAGATTGATCTTGAAAAATGCAGACCTTATACAGATTTTGGCAGAGGTTTTTACGTAACAAAAAATAAACATCATGCCGAAAATTGGGCGAAAAAATCCAGTGAAAGGTACAAAACTGACGGTTGTGTTACTGTTTTTAATTATATTGATAGTTCTTTTGCGGATTATATATGTAAAAAGAAATTTTTTAACGGATATACGGAAGAATGGCTTGATTTTATAACTAATAACAGAAATGTGGATTCTGTTAAGCAAGTTCACGATTTTGATATTATAGAAGGTCTGGTTGCCAATGATAAAGTTCAGAATAAATTACAATATTATTTATCCGGAAATATATCAAAGAATGATTTTCTTAAAGAATTAACATATCATGAAGAAACGCATCAAATTTGTTTCTGCACTATTGCTTCTTTACAGGCTTTAAATTTTATTGACTAAAAATTAACAATTTACATAGAACAAGTAAGTGAAAATATATTAAATAACATAGTTAAAGATAAAAATATTGATATTGATTTAGCTTCTGACATATATTTTTCTTCAAAAACATTTGCTGATATTACAGATAAAAGACAAGATTATTATAAAAAGGATTGGCAGGAAATCTATAAAATATTACAAAAAGAATTGAACGCATAAATTAGTCATGATAACGAATGATAAGGAAGAATATTAAGCGTGTATGCCCCACAGAATGATACTGGCTGGAAACCGGAAGTTTATTTTAAGAAAGGGGTTAGGAAGATAACTTATGTTTAAATTCGAGCCTAATGATGTATGGGAAACATATGATACTAATGTTCAGGCATATAGAGGAAATTTTTTTTCTACGCAATCTATTTTATTAGCCGTAGTTGCTTTTATACTCGAAAAACATAATATTTTAACGATATTTATTTCAATTATTGGTTTGTTCCAAATGTGGTATATTTGGTTTAGAGTTATTTCAACTAGAATACGTATTGTTGATTACCATAAATATGGAATGAATAAAATATTTGATAATGAAGGTAATTTTTCTCCATCAAATGTACATTCTAAAATTTGTTTACGTGAAGATGTTTATGCAAATGAAGGAAAGATACGACATAAAGTTAATAAAAAAATGAGTAAGCTTTGGGGACGAAAGACTAATCATGGACAGAAATTAAAATTTAGAAATTTTAGAATGACTAGAGTAAAACTTGATATAATAATTCCTATTTCTATAACAGCTATTTGGTTATTCTTTTTAGTTAATGCTTACTTATCATTGACAAAAATTTGTTAGAAAAATTTACAATGCGCATAACAGAACATGAAAAAAATGTAATAATTGACGCTGTAAAAACCACAGACCCAAACGCCAAAGTTTGGCTTTTTGGTTCCCGCGTAGATGACAATAAAAAAGGCGGCGATATTGACATCGCGATACTTTCGGAAATAATCGACAAAGATATTATGCAAAAGATACGGGTAAGACGTTTCATATGTAACAGAATTGGAGAGCAGAAAATAGACATTGTTACAACAAATAGCGGGAAAGAAGCCATTTTTAGACTTGCTGTTAAAGAAGGAATTCAATTACAATGAATCAACTGCATATTGACATATTAGGGAAAATATTAACTTACTTAATTTAAGTGCAGACTGGGTACGGCATTCTTATGAACAAACAGAAATAGAGGAAAAAATTTATGAGTTATACCTTGTCTCTTATTGTACCCTGTTATAACGAAGCGCGAACTATAGAAATTTGTATCGAAAGAGTTTTGGGTATTTCCGATGGGTATAATTTTCTTATGATTAGAAAAAATAATTTAGGAAATTGTTTATGAAAGGTATTATTCTTGCCGGAGGGTCCGGTACCAGGCTTTACCCAATTACTAAAGCTATATCAAAGCAGATACTGCCGCTTTATGACAAACCAATGATTTATTACCCCCTTTCGGTACTGATGCTTGCGGGAATACGGGATATACTGATCATCTCTACCCCAAGAGATATTCCGTTTTTTATAGAACTATTTGGCAAAGGCGATTGGCTCGGTATGAATTTTGAATATACAGTTCAAAAAACTCCCAGAGGGTTAGCTGATGCTTTTATATTGGGGGCGGATTTTATCGGAAGCGATAGTTGCGCTTTAGTGCTGGGCGATAATATTTTCTTTGGAAGAGGTTTTAGCCATATACTTAAGGAAACTAAAAAGCGTATTGAGGAAAATAGTGGCGCTGCGATTTTTGGTTATTATGTTAAAGACCCCAGAGCATATGGTGTAGTAGAATTCAATGAAAAAGGGAATGCCATTTCCATTGAAGAAAAACCTGTTTCACCCAAAAGCCATTATGCTGTTCCTGGGCTCTATTTTTATGACAATGATGTAGTTGATATCGCAAAAAAAATTCAACCGTCAGCCAGAGGAGAAATTGAAATTACCGCAGTTAACAATACCTACCTTGAACAGGGCAGGCTTTCTGTGGAGCCTCTGGGACGCGGTATGGCCTGGCTTGATACCGGTACTCATGATGACCTTTTAGAAGCAGCTAATTTTATAGAGACTATCCAGAAAAGGCAGGGTATGTATGTTTCCTGCATAGAGGAGATAGCTTACAATAAAGGCTGGATAAATAAGGAAGAACTTCTGCATCTTGCCGCGGGCTATAAGACCGAATATGGCGAGTATTTACGGTATATTGCGGAAAATTATTAATTCAAAATGCGTAAATTAACGAATATTCTTGTTACAGGCGGAGCAGGATTTATAGGGGTTAATTTTATTCGATTTCTTCTTGCTGATAGCGGTAAAACGCCTGATTTTAATGGGAGAATTATCAATCTGGATGCCCTTACTTATGCGGGGAACGCTTTAAGTCTAAAGGAAATAGATGAAAAATTTAAAGGGACGCGGTATTTTTTTGAACATGGAGACATAAATAACCGTTCTTTTATTGAACAAATTTTTAAAAAATATGAAATAGATACGGTAGTACATTTTGCCGCTGAAAGCCATGTTGACCGTTCTATTTTTGCTCCGGATACGTTTATAAAAACCAATGTATTGGGAACTTTCACGCTTTTGGATGTTGCAAGGAATGTTTGGAAAGATCAACCTGATGTTTTATTTCATCATATAAGTACCGATGAAGTTTACGGCTCTCTTGGAGAAACGGGATACTTTACCGAAAATACCGCTTACGATCCCCGCTCTCCCTATTCCGCAAGCAAAGCTGCAAGCGATCACCTTGCAATGGCCTACAACCACACCTACGGCTTGCCTGTTACTCTTTCTAACTGTTCCAACAATTACGGTCCCTACCAGTTTCCTGAAAAACTCATCCCCCTGATGATACTAAATATGCTGGAATATAAACCCCTTCCTGTTTACGGAGATGGAAAAAATATTCGGGACTGGCTTTATGTTGAAGATCACAACAATGCTGTTTGGACAATAATGCAAAACGGCAGGGTCGGAGAAAAATATAACATAGGCGGAAATAATGAATGGGAAAATATAAAACTTCTTAATGTACTTATTGACATAACGGCAAAAAAGACAAATGAAGATGCGGAAAAAATTCGGTCAACCATTACCTATATTAAAGATCGACCCGGCCATGATCGCCGTTATGCCATTGATTGTTCCAAAATAAAGAATGAGCTTGGGTGGAAGCAGACAGTGAGTTTTAAAGAGGGGCTTGAACGAACAGTGGATTGGTATTTAGCAAACAGGGAATGGATAGATAGTATACGTAGCGGAGAATATCATAGCTGGATAGAAAAAAATTATAATAGACGGTTAAAATAATATCTCTTTGATTTATAATAAACCGGATTTGTATTAGATTTTCAAATGATTTTAAAAGAAATTAGTAAAGAATTTTTATCCTCGGCATTAGAAATAAATGGCTATATCAACTCAGGTAAAATTATTGATTGGGTTAACAAACGCAGAAGCAGTATAGAAGTTGTAATTAATTTAATACCATTTAATAAATTAAACAAATGGAAGTTTAACGAAGATACCGGAAATTTATATCATGAATCCGGACGTTTCTTTTCCATCGAAGGTTTAGAAGTAAAAACAAACTGGACAAAAAATGAAAATTGGACACAACCCATTATTAACCAGCCGGAAATTGGAATTTTGGGTATAATTACAAAAAAATTGAACGGTGTATTACATTTTTTAATGCAGGCAAAGATTGAACCGGGTAATATAAATAACGTTCAAATTTCCCCGACATTACAGGCAACAAAAAGCAATTATTTAAAAATTCACCAGGGTAAAACCCCGTTATATTTAGAATATTTTAACGGAGATAAGAAAGTTCATATATTACTTGATCAATTACAATCAGAACAAGGCGCAAGATTCTTTAAAAAAAGAAATAGAAATATGATTGTAGAAGTAGAGGACGAAATTCCCGTTTACGATGATTTCTGCTGGCTTACACTTGGGCAAATAAAAGAGTTAATGCGTAATGATAATTTAGTTAATATGGACACTCGTTCTGTTATTTCAGGTATTTTTTTTGAAGAATTAGATGATAAAAGTACAGATTATTTTTACGGAATTGATGATAGAAATATGATCAAGCAAAAAATGGAAATATATAAAAATTTTATTACAAAGAATTCAAAAGAACCTATTGAACATATAATTTCATGGTTAACAGCATTAAAATCCAAATATGAATTTGAAGCTAAACTTATACCGCTAAAAATTATAAAAAACTGGGTTAAAACCGATAATGAAATATACCATGAACAAAATAAATATTTTTCTGTAATTGCTTCTGATATACATATATCCAACAGAGAAGTTATAAGCTGGTCTCAACCTCTTATCAAGTCTGCGCAGGAAGGACTAATTGCTTTCATCATAAAAAAAATTAACGGGGTATACCATTTTCTTGTCCAGGGAAAAGTAGAAGCAGGTAATTTTGACATACTGGAATTCGCTCCAACTGTGCAATGTCAAACAGAAAACTATAGAATCGGTAATAATGAATATAATGTACCATTTATTAATGAAGTTTTAAATGCTCCTGAAAAAAATATTTTATATAAAGCTTATCAATCAGAAGAAGGGGGAAGATTTTATAATGAACAGAATTTAAATATAATTATTGAGGTAGATGATAATTATATATCGGATAAAGAAATTCCGGAAAATTATTGCTGGATGACTTTAAATCAATTGTTTACATTTATAAAATTTAACAATTACGTAAATATTCAGGCAAGAAGTTTAATTTCTGCGATAAAGTTTTAATTATGGATAAGATTAGGATCGGTGTAATGGGCGGCGCAAGTATCGCTGAAAGATTAATGATACCTGCCATACTTAACTTGCCTGATCATTTTAATTTAGTCGCAATCGCAAGTAGAACACATGAAAATGCTAAAAAATTTTCATTTTTGTTTGATATTGAAGGAATTGTTGGATATGAAGAACTCTGTAACAGAGATGATATAGATGCTATTTATATGCCATTACCTACGGGTCTTCATCAAGAATGGATAATAAAGGCATTAAATACAAATAAACATGTGCTTGCAGAAAAATCTATTGCAATGAATTATAGTAATGCAAAGGAACTAGTTAACATCGCAAAGTCAAAAAATCTTCTTTTAATGGAAAACTTTATGTTTAGATATCATTCGCAACATAAGTTTGTATTCTCTATTCTGGATAATAAAGAGCTTGGAAATATTAGGCTATTTCGTTCTCAGTTTGGTTTCCCGCCATTAGGCGATAATAATTTTAGATACAATAAAGAACTTGGTGGGGGTTCTTTACTTGATGCAGGGGCATATACTATTAGAGCAAGTCAAATGTTTTTAGGCACAAAACAGAAGTTATTATCGGCAGTTTTATATATGAAAAATGATATTGATTTATATGGCAATGCAGTGCTTATTAATGATGATAATGTGATTTCACAGCTTTCATTTGGATTTGATAATTATTATAGATGTAATTACGAATTATGGGGATCAAAAGGCAATATTATAGCAGAGAGAGCTTTTACCCCAAAGGCAGTTGATAATTCTGTTATTTTATTTGAAAAGGATGGGCAACCAGATCGAAAAAAAATGGATGCTGATAATCATTTTATAAATATTTTAAAAGAATTTTATAATTGTATTCAAATCAATGATCATGATAAACATTTAAATGATATATTAAGTCAAAGTATAATATTGACTAATATTCAAGAAAACGCAACAAAGATAAGTATATGACAGCAACAATCATAGGAAGTAATGGTTATTTAAGCAGACATCTTGCAAATTTCTTTTTGGAAAAGAAATGGACGATTTTTGGATATGATATTACAGATGAATCTTTAGTTACAGGTATAAACTATACTGTTCTAAAATCCTTATTAAAGGAAGATGTAGACCTAATCAACTTAAATGTTGATTTTATTTTCTACTTTACCGGAGTAACCGGAACATATAAGGCATATGATAATTATGATGTATATATAGATGTAAATGAAAAGGCGCTTTTGTGTTTACTTAATAGAATGAGAGAATTAAATATAAAAAGCAGGTTGATATTTCCTTCTACAAGGCTGGTATACAAAGGGAAAAAGGACATTCCGTTAAAAGAAGATGATCCAAAAGAATTCAAATCTATTTATGCTCTGAATAAATGGTTTGGTGAAAATGTAATAAATCAATATCATGAATATTTTGGAATAAATTTTAATATTTTCAGGATTTGTGTGCCCTATGGAAATTTATTTTTAGATAATTATTCTTATGGTACAATAGGTTTTTTCTTAAGTAATGCTATATCAAAAAAAAATATTAATCTATTCGGAACAGGAGAGCAAAGAAGAACATTTACGCATGTTGAAGATATTTGTAATTATATATACTATTCTATAATAAATGATATATCCATTAATAATATTTTTAATATACCGGGAGAAAATTATTCTTTAATGGAAATAGCAAATATGATAGCTAATAAATTAGGTGTATTGGTTGAAAATAAAGATTGGCCTGAACTTGATAAAAAAATGGAAAGCGGAGATACAATTTTTGACGGGAATAAATTGCTTTCATATTCAAAAGTAGAACAAATACATACTTTTGAGAAATGGCTTAATGAAACTTATTTTCAATAAAGAAATTCATTTGTGTTAATTATGAATAATAATCCTTATATATCAGTAGTTTCTCCCGTTTATCAAGCGGCGAATATTGTTGCTGAATTGGTTCGGCAAATAAAAGAAAACTTAATTAAAATTACGGAATATTATGAAATTTTGCTTGTTAATGATGATTCTCAGGATAATTCCTGGGTTAGAATTGAAGATGAATGCAAAAAAAATTTACGCGTAAAAGGAATTAACCTTAGCCGTAATTTTGGTCAACAAAGCGCTATAACAGCAGGTATAACTATCGCTAAAGGCGAATGGATAGTAATAATGGATTGTGATTTACAAGATAGGCCTGATGAAATACTTAACCTGTATAACAAAGCACAAGAAGGATATGATGCTGTAATTGCGAAAAGAGTAAATAGAAAGGATTCCTTCTTAAAAAGACTTTTTTCAAAAGTATTTTATTTTTTGTTCAGTTATTTAACTGATACAAAACAAGACCCGTCAATTGCTAATTTTGGTATTTTTAATCGTAAAATAATCAACGCAGTATTGTCAATGAATGACTATGCGAGATATTTATCTACAATGATACAATGGGTTGGTTTTAGAAAATTCTATTTACCGGTAAAACATGACGAACGATATGAAGGTAAAACAAGTTATAACTTAAAAAAATTATTCAAACTAGCATTTAATACTATTATTGGGTTTTCAACAAAACCATTAAGATTAATTGTAAATATTGGCTTTCTAATTGTAATTTTATCATTAATTATAGGAATTATTTTCTTAATACAATATTTTACAGGAAAAATAAAAGTAGCTGGTTTTACCAGTATCTTATTGTCAATCTGGTTTTTATCCGGTGTTATTATATCGTTACTTGGAATTCTTGGATTATATATTGGAAAGACATTTGAAAATGTTAAGAATCGTCCAATATTTATAATTAAAGAAATAATTAATGAATAAAAAAAGTATAGCGATTCTTCTAATGCTTCTCTGCGCCGTATGTCTCTGTCTTGGGCAATTTTTCTGGAAAATAATGCCCGGTTATAACTTATTGTATTTACTAGGCGGTTTTGTAATTTATTTCACGGGTGCGCTGTTAATGATTTTTGCCTACAGGTTCGGAGAACTGTCTGTTTTGCAGCCAATAAACAGCATGAGTTATGTTTTTTCTACTATCATAGCAATATTTATACTTCATGAACAAGTGACATTGATAAACATGGCTGGAATTTTACTTATTATAAGCGGAGTTATTGTTATTGGAGCAAATAGCAGATGATAATTTATTATGTAATACTTATTATAATGACACTAATAGCTTCTTTTGCGAGTTTTTTTTTAAAGAAATCTACAAACGGCGGGACAGTTATAAACATAATAAAAAATAAACATTTATATATTGGCGGATTTTTATATGTAATTGCCGCACTTTTTAATATATGGTTATTACAAAAAATGTCATATTTTGTTGTTGTACCATTGGGAAGTATCTGCTATATTTGGACTATGGTTATTGCCGGGATTTTTCTTAAAGAAAAAATAGGAATTGGGAAAATAATTGGAGTTTTGTTGATTATTTCCGGTGTTGTTTGTATATCATTTTAAAATAAAATGTCACTTTAAAAATATTTATAAGAATATTATTAAAAATATATATAAGTTTTAAATTTTTATAAAAATGATTTATTTATTGCTTTTCTTTATAAAAAGAAAAATGATAATTTTCCATTATGATAAAATGAATAGTAAAGAAAAAATTATAACAATTTTGAAAATCATTTCAATTCTCGTAATATTTTGTTTTTGTGTATTATTGTTTCCTCAAGTGCAAAAGCTAATCATTAAAATTGGAGAAATCATTCTAGGACGAAATTTAAATCATAATCATTGGATGAAGATAATACAATATTATTCATTAAGCATAGTATTATTATTTAGTTCTTTTTTAGCGTTTCTATACAGAAAAACATTTATTCTTTCGAATGTAATATTTTGGGTAGCAATATGTTTAATATTAATATTTACCTATATATATTTATGTTTCTGTGTTTTTATAAAAATTCCTTTCAACTCAGATATGGCAAGCTTTGTACATGAAGCTAATGATATTTTTCATGGAAATATATTCCTCTCAGACTGGGTGTTGACAGGTATTTCTTTTATAACTACTGATTTACTATTTCATTTAATCGGTGTAGTAGGATATGGTATACATATATATACGTATTATGTAGGAATTACACTGATGTTTGTTTTATTATCTTTTTCATCACTTTTGCTCTTCAAATGGCGTGATCTGAAATACAACGTAATTAATGTACTTATCTGGCTGAGTGTTGGCGCTCTTCCTATTGGTATTACGCCGAGAGTCTTTCAAGCTCATATGGTAATTTGGATTTATGTATTTACCATATGTTTTTTTATTGAAAAGATTTATCAAGAAGAAAAACTCGCTAAACAATCAAAAAGATACTTATATGTCATTCTTATCACAGTCTTTTGTGCGTTAGGAATTATTGGCGATGGAATAATTCTTGTTGGCCTTTTATTACCGGTCTTTATCGTTTGTTTTTATCTTTGGCTTACCGACTACGGCAAGTCAAGATTTATAATTAAGCTGGTTGTATCATTAATTATTGGTACGTTATCTGGTTTTTTATTAGATAAGCTTTATTTTATTATTGGAGGTGCAGATAAAAATTCATATCTACTTGGAAAAAACTTTAAGAATCTTAATGATATTCAGGATAGTTTTTTATTATATATAAAAGGTCTTTTTGGGTTATTTGATGCTGATTTTACAGGAAAAGGTATATTTCATCTGAAAACTATATTTTATGGTTTACGTTTTTTTATTGTCGTATTTGGTTTATACCTTATTGTAAAAACAATAATTCGCTTTTTTAATGGAAAAAACTATGATATTACTAGTGTGTTATTGAGTATTGGTTTTGTAATTTTATCTATATCATATATTTTCACTGATATTAGTACTAATATTAATACAACCAGATATTATGCGTATAGCCCTGTTTTATTTTCTATATTGATTAGCCGTTTCTTATCTGAACAGGAAATTTGGTCTCTTACTTTATTTACAAGAAAAATTCGTGTTCTATACGGAGTTTTAATAATATGTGTATTACTTGTTATAGGAATTATAGGAGACTCACCTAAACAAAAATGGACAATGACTGTAGCAGATAATCCGTATATAGAATTGGGAGACTTTCTTAGGAACAATGGTTTAGAAAAAGGTTATTCAGGTTTTTGGGACGCATCTGTAACTACTGTAACTACAAAAAATACGTTAAAAATACGTGCAGTCCTTAGTGATGGCAAATCTGTAACGCCTAAGTACTGGTTTAATAAAAAAAGCTGGTATAATGAGTATGCAAATTTTGTTGTTATTAGTAATGGTTATAATGGCATTGATGAAAAAAATATAACCACCGTTTTGGGGGAACCATATAAGTATTTATATCTGACTAAATTTATAATTTATGTTTATGACAGAGATATTTCTAAAGAATTAACTGGTCTGAGAAAATCTTAAATTATTTATTTATGGTTGTTTAATACATGAATTACGCGTTAATACTTGCCGGGGGTAAAGGTGTCCGCATGGGCAATACAGATACTCCCAAACAATTTGTTTTCTTGGATGGTAATCCTTTAGTTGTTTACTCATTTGAATCTGCGCAAAAAAACCATAATATAGATAAAATATGCGTTGTATGTCCTTCAGAATGGAACGATGCAGTTAATAAATGGGTAGATCAATACAATATTACAAAACTTAAAACTATAACAAATGCCGGCGCGGTAAGACAGCAAACAGTCCATAACGGGTTAAAAGCTCTTGGCGCCAATAAAGACGATATTGTAATGATAATGACTTCCGTATGTCCATTCGTTTCACAAAATACCATTGATCAACATTTTATAAAAATGCGGGAATATCAAGGTTGTATTACCGTTGTAAAAGCCACAGATGCAATCACATTTAGCAATAACGGCGCGCTTGCCAGCCGTACATTACAAAAAAGCAGAATGTTTGTTCAACAGGGACCTCAAACTTATCGTTATGGCATTATCAAACAGGCGCACGAAATCTATGAGGCAAATGAAAATCATATTGAAGTTAATGAAGACAGCGAGTTAGTATTAAACATGGGGATTGATGTTGCGATGGTAATGGGTGATAGATTCTGCGTTAAAGTAACTTATCCCGAAGACCTGGCGATTGTTACCGCTTTAAAGCCGATTTTTGATGAAAAAGAAAGAACACTTTCCATATAATTATTTTTTAAAATATTTATAATATAGGAAATATTAAATGTTTAAAATGACAAAATATTATTCACTAAATAGTTGGTATCATAAAAATAAACGGCTGACATATTATATCGTTTATACGTTTGTTTTTATTATTACATCATTATTAGTTTTTTCACAGTTCTATCTTAACAAGAAATCCTTTGTTTGGAGAACTGATGGAATTGATCAACATTTAACTTCGCTTACTTATTTTAGCAAGTACTTACATCAGATCGCTAAATATTTTTTAAATACAGGTAAATTAATTATACCGTTGTTTGATTTTAGTATCGGATATGGTTCTGATATTCCTACAACACTTCATTATTTATGCTTTGGCGATCCATTGGCTCTTCTTTCTTTTCTTATTCCTTCTTCTAAAACGGTATATCTTTATTGTTTTCTTATAATTTTTCGCCTCTATTTGTCAGGTATTGCATTTTCGATTTATTGTGAGAAAATAAATTTATCGCGCTTCGCCGTACTTTGTGGTTCTCTGGTTTACACATTTTGCGGTTTTGCTTTATTTGCCTCTGTAAGACATCCATTTTTTATTAATCCAATGATTTATTTTCCGCTATTGCTTATTGGTATTGAAAAAATATTTAAAAATCAAAAACCATACCTTTTTATTATTATGGTTTTTGTATCTGCTGTCAGCAATTTTTATTTTTTTTATATGTTATCCGTATTGATGGTAATATACGCCGTGATACGTTTTTTTTCTTTTTTTGAGAAAAAAGATATACTCAAATACTTGAAGCAATTTTCTCTTTATTACGGTATAGGTCTTCTAATGGCTTGTATATTATTTATACCTGTTGTTATGTTATTATTTTCATCTACCAGGTTTAATATACATCCAATTATTGATATTTTATATTCAAAAAATTATTATTTAAACTTTCCTGTAAGCTTTATAACAACCGCAATTGATATTCCCGGAAGATGGACATATCTTGGTTATACCTGTATATCTTTAATCGCAGTTATTTTATTTTTGTTTCAGAAAAAGACCAATTCTCATATTAAAATATTATTTATATTGTTCACAATTTTTCTAATGCTACCGATTATGGGTTATATTCTACATGGTTCTTCTTATGTAACAAATAGATGGATATGGGGATACAGTTTTATTGTCGCTTTAATTACAACTATTATGATACCTTATATAATGAAGCCAATGAAGAATTATATAATAATTATAAGAATATTTATTATCTTATATTTTTCTTACTGTGTATTTTTTGGTAATGTTAATTCTGCGGTATTTTTTATCCCATTCGCAATAGTAATGTTTATTGACTTATTTATGTATTGTGTTAATATTTTAAATATTTATGACAATAAACGAATATTAATTAGAATTACGCCCAGAATTATTTTATTGGCTCTTGTTATTATTAATATAGCTATTTCGGCATATTATCTTTATTCACCGCGTTATGGAAAATACGTTAATGAGTTTACCGGATTTAACGAAGCTTTTACCTTAATTACAGGTAATCCTTCTCTAGGCTTATTGGAAATCAATGATAAACAATTTTACAGGTTTGACGAGCATATAAATGCTATAAGAAATCACTCCATGGTCAATCAGGTTAACAGTACATCATCCTTTTTCAGTATAAGTAACCCTGTTATTTTTGATTTTTTTATTAATGACATGGATTTATGGGTAAGAACTACTGCGAATTATAATCGTCTCGATAACAGAACAATTTTAAGCGCGTTGGCAGGTATTAAATATTTTGTTGTTAATAAAGAGTCAGAACAATACCTTCCTTACGGATTTGATAAATATATTCATTCATCCGGAGATAATCTGATTTATGAAAATGCTAATGTTTTGCCATTGGGTTACACATATAATAATATTATCGCTGAAACAGAATATAAAAGTTTATCAGCAATTGAAAAGCAACAAGCGCTTATTCAAGGAGCGGTTTTAAATAATACAACTAATGGTGAAGAGGAGGATAAACTAGCTAACATTAATCCGTTGTTTAATCATGCTATAATTCCCTATAATATGGAATGTGGCGAAGGTATTGAATATCTTGACGGAGTTTTTCTTGTAAATAATGCATCTTCGTCTGTCATATTATATTTTGAAGGGCTTCCAAATTGTGAAACTTATCTTAATATAAAAAAATTAAATTATTCGGAAAGGAGAAATCAAACACGTATTACAGTAGAATCAGAAGATATTTCTAAAACAATTATTTATTTAACGCCATATAATAATTGGTATACCGATCAGCATGATTTCTTAATTAATCTTAATTACGCAATAAAGAAAAAAAATGAAATAAAGATCAATTTTGAATATCCTGGAACTTTTTCATTTGATAAACTTGAAGTTATATGTCAGCCAGTTGATGATTTTAAAAGACAAATTAGCCAATTAAAAGAGACTGTACTGGAAAATGTAAATATTACGCAAAACCTAATAACCGGCACAATAAGTACTGACAAAAACAAACTTCTTTGTCTTTCAATTCCGTATAGTAAGGGTTGGCGTGCATATATTGACGGTAAAAAAGTTGATTTACTAAGAGTCAATACCATGTTTAGCGGAGTTCTTATTCCTATAGGAAATCATGATGTAAAATTAACATATATGACACCTTACCTTAAACAAGGATGTATTCTATCTTTTTTTGGTTTTGTTTTATTTATCATTGTTATTTATTATTATGAAAAAAAAATGAAAAATAGTAAAGAAAAAAAAATAAATGCATAATATAATTTCAAAAGACTGCGAAAATATTGCAAATGCCAAATTACCTTGGGAAAACTTGCAAGGTAAAACCGTTCTTATTTCCGGCGCAAATGGTTATGTACCCGCCTACTTTGTTTTTTCGCTATTAACAAGAAACGATTTATTTGACAGCAAAATTAAAGTAATAGCCTTGTGCAGAAACGGGAAAAAGGCAAAGGAAAAATTTGGCGAATTTTTAAATAGGAAAGATTTTAAACTTTTGATACAGGATGCTTGCGAACCCGTTAAACTAAAAGAACCCGTACATTTTTTAATATCGGCGGCTAGTCCCGCCAACATAAAAACTCGTCTTGATAAACCGGCAGATACTTTTTTAACCAATGTGAAGGGTTGTTATAACATATTGGAATTGGCAAGAAAAAATAAAAACTCCAAAGTTTTGTTTGTCAGCAGCGTTGACGCGGCTGAAGGCACAGACACATACAGCATAGCCAAAAGAGCTACAGAAGAACTGTGTAAAGCATATTCTAAACAATATAATATTTTTGTGAATATAGTTCGCCCTTATCAAATTATAGGAGCTGGAATTTCCTTACAAGACGGCAGATTACACGCGGATTTTTTAAACCAGTTAAAGACTACAGGTGAAATAAAATTAAAAACAGATGGCAAAGCGCAGCGTACTTTTCTTTATATTTCAGATGCTATTCTGGGAATGTTTTTTGTTTTGTTAAAAGGGAAAAGCGGCGAGATTTACGATATATGTAGTGAAAAAGGTAACGCGAGCGTTTTAGAACTTGCTGAATTGTTTGCGGGAGATGCCGCCGTTAAAGTAGGAAAACAGTCTACAAAATCTCCACCCAGTGTAACAGGAAATTCTAAAAAATTGCGGAAATTGGGTTGGAAGCTATTTAATAATTTACCGAACGGAATATTAAGAACAAAACAGTTTTATGGAGTATAAATGCTTATAGAGAATATAGAGAAAGAACTAAAAGCGGAACCAAAAACTTACTTACGTGAAGAATTAATTAAATTAGGTATAGATCCTGATTTATTTGTTTTTTTTTCTACCAGTAATAACGATTTTACTTGCAATCCTCATGCTTTATGGAAATATATATGTAATAATACAAAATACAAAACTATTTGGTATATAAAAGATAGAGATGTTTATAATTTTTTAAAAAAAAAAGGCATAAATTGTGTTTTAAAAGAAACAAAAGAGGCTAATATAATTTTACAAAAAGCTCATTATATTGTTCATAATTACCGTTATCCTTTTAATAAAAAACAAGAAGGACAAATAATTATCAATCTCTGGCACGGTTCCGGTTTTAAAGCACACGATTTTGCCGTAATTGATGATGATATTAGTAAATTGTCAAAAACAAAAGAAGCTTCAGAACATGATGACTTATTTTGCGTACAGAATAAGACAGATAAATATTTTTTGTCGGCTTTTTTATTTCTTGATTGCAGAAAAATAAAAGTAACCGGACAGGCGCGTTTAGATAACATTATAATTGCTAAAGGAAAGGAAAATATCATTAAAATTTTACCGGAATTAAAAAAATATAAAAAACTAATTTTATTTGCTCCTACATTTAAACGAAATTCATTTTCAAAAGTAGGAAATTATCATAAGGATAATTTATTTGATTTGTCAAAATTTGATGGTGAGGCTCTAGATAAACTTTTAGAAGATCAGGAAGCTGCTATTGTTGTAAAACTTCATCCGATAGAAGATAATAATTTTAATTTACAGGATATAACATTTGGCAAACATTGTTACTTATTAAAAACCAGGAATTTATTATACGCAGACTTACAAACAAGTGATATTCTTAATGCTTTTGATGCAATGATAGGAGATTATAGCTCTTTAATCTACGATTATTTAATTTTTGACAAGCCAATAATTTTCAATATTGTAGATAAAGAAGAATATTCACAGAAACAGGGATTTTCATTTAACGATATAGATTACTGGATGCCGGGAGAAAAAGTATTTACATTTGATTCTCTGCTTATTGCCATAAAAACTGCATTAACAAATCCGGACAAATACGGTAATGAACGAAGAGAAATTTTAAAACATAGATACGACTTTAACGACAGTAATGCCGCGAAAAGATGTTTAGAAGCAATAGAAAATTTTAAACCAATGATAGATATCGGCAAACAATACTACATTAAGAATGAACTTTTGCCAATTGCTCAAAAATACGAAGATGAATTTTCAAAGATTTACCCTGAAAAATATCCGCCAAGAATATTGGAAAAAATAATAACAAAAGAACATATCCGTATGCGGCATTTGGAACATGCCTTTTTAAAAAAAGGTTTTGATTTTGCAAATATAAAAGAAAAAGTTTTTTTTATGAACACAGAGATAAAACATTACTTGACAAAACAAAATTACACAGATTCAGATGTAGAAAGTTGGAATAATTTTATAAAAACAATGCAAAATGATCATATTCCCGTTATAGTTCCAAACCCTTATTTACATGAAAAAGCGCTTGAATTTCGAAAAGATAATGTACATCTGCTGGAAGGCGGTGTGGATTTTGATTTTTTTTTAAATTCGAATAATGATATACCTGAGAATATAAAAAATATTTTTGTTCAAAGAAAGCCAATTATAGGTTATGCAGGCGAAATAAGCGAAAAAATATATTTCAGTTTGATACAATATTTATGTGATTATTTTAAAGACTATAATTTTGTTTTTATAGGTGAGAATACAGCAAACTGGGATTTTTGGAAATTATATCCGAATTTATTTTTATTAGAATCTGTAGAGTTTGAGTATATTCCGTCAATTATTAAGTCCTTTTCTATCTGTTTAATACCATATTTTCAAGAGTCAAAACAAAGAATACCTATTAAATTATTTGAATATTTAGCCTGCGGTAAACCGATTATAAGCAGTGAAATGCCAAATATTGTAAAATATAATGTATTTCAGGGAACAAGTCATGTTGAATTTACAAAACAAGTTGAATATGCTATGAAAATTAAAGATAATCAGGAATTTATTGTTAAGCAACAAGAAATGGCAAAGCAGTTTGACTGGAGTTTAATAGTTGAAAAAATAACAAGGGAATTGCTATGATAACGGAAAACCAAAGTATTGAAAATTTTAAAAATACAATAATAGGTAAAAAACTTGTTCTTTTCGGCGCAGGTTTTTTTACTATAAAGTTCATAAACAATTGCCTTGAAAACAGCAGTCAAGTTGCGTATATATGTAGTAATAATAATGCAAAACATGGTCAAAAATTGCTTGGAATAGACATAGTATCTCCTAATACCCTAAAAATGGAAAATAAAGACAATACTGTTGTTGTTCTTTGCTCACAAGAGTCTAATCCTCAATTTGCCGAACAAATATATAATCTAAGGGGGGGGG
>Ga0268262_10000430_pt1 | contig 55572 bp, 42 predicted proteins | sample TergutNc150P3_FD_190354 | JGI IMG/M metagenome (GOLD analysis project Ga0268262, IMG submission 190354) | Nasutitermes corniger P3 segment gut microbial community from laboratory colony in Florida, USA - Nc150 P3 (SPAdes) (version 2) | ecosystem: Host-associated > Arthropoda: Insects >... | reverse complement strand
CACGGGTGCAAACTCCCCTCTTCTGAGGGCAGGATTTAAGCGCCGGGGATTTCGTCTTGGAAGTAACTTTTTGGCGTCCAAAACGAACCAGTTGGTTAATAGTAGGCATTCCTCAAAAACTCCTTAACTTTAGCAAACTTGTTTGCAGCAAGCTTGCTTGCAAGACACAGAAATAGACTGTATCCTTGACCCCTCAAGAAAAATAAGGGGTAGGAATCAAAATTTATTGAAAACGCAAAAAAATGTCAAGCGGTTTTGAGAAAATTTTCAAATATTTTTTACTTTGTGATAAGGTGGGAAAGGAGCAAAATTGCGGCAAAAAGAGCGATAAAAGCGGCGGCGTATGTCCAAAAAGGCAAGGTCTCGGCTGCATGGTGTTTTCTTACCTTTGGGGGCTTTTTTTGGCGGATTTTCGGCTGTTTCGGGGGCGGTGGGGCTGAATAGCCGCACATGGGACAGCCGTTTTTGAACATTCTGTCATTACTGGAATAACCGCAAGCCGGACATCTTATGGAAGCAAAAATACGCCCGCAATATGGGCATTTTTTAACTTCGTCCCCTACTTCGTATCCGCAATTATCGCAAAAAAAACGCGGTTTTTTTTTCAAAACAAACCCCTAAATACAAATAATTATTTGGTAGAGAGAACCGCTAAAAAGCCCGATTGGTTTTTCAGAAGTTTCCTTAATGTAATTATCGGTATTTTTTTACGCCTTACACGAAGTTGAAGCGCCTTTTTTTGGACACTCACTGCATGGGGAGGACGACGCGGGCGTTGATTGGGAAGTTTCGCTTTTTTGAGGTTTTTTATCGGAAGGTTTTGAAGCGGCTGCAGTTGTACTTTTACCTTTGTCGGTTACATAGAAACCCGAACCTTTGAAAATTACGCCCGCTCCGCCGTAAATGAGGCGGCGGACTTCACTGCCGCATTTAGGACATTCTTTCAGAGGCTGATCAGTCATAGACTGAAAAGCTTCAAAAGTGTGAGAACAACTTTTACATTCATATTCATAAGTAGGCATGGTTATTTTAAATATAACGAAAAGATAAATTTACTTCAATAGCCGCGGAAATAAAAAGCATCCCCGCAAATAATTATATTTAAAAACAAAGAATTATAACAATTATCATAGAATCGATAAGGAACGGGGCTATACATTTTAAACAAAGGGGAAAATATGAAAATTAGTTTTAAACTTATGTCAATTATGACCGTGCTCGGCATATTTGCCATTGCCGCAGTCTCTATTACTTTGCTTGTCCGTTCCCGAAGCAGTATTTTAAAACTTTCGGAACAATATAGTGTTTCTATGGCAAATGACTCCGCCGCTGATATTACAAATTTTGTCGACATTTATATGTACAGAGCGGAAACTATCGCTACTGTTATGGAACAGTACCGTTACATGATAATTGTTAATCGCCGTACTTTTTTTAATTTTATATTGGACGGTATAACGAGGGAAAATCCAGGAATTATCGCGTCATGGTGCGTATGGGAACCTAACGTTCTGGAAGGCGACGACAGACAATTCATGGGAACAAAAGGAACAAGTGTAACCGGACGTTTCGCTCCCTACTATTATTGGGATAACGGAACGGTCAAACTGAACGTTCTGGAAGATTTTGAGGACCCTGCTTATCTTATACCGTTAAAAACGGGGCTTCCGATAATTATGGACCCATACGAGTACGATGTGGGCGGAAATACATTATTGATAACCTCAATTTCTTATCCGATACATAACAACGGCAAGGTTGTGGGGGTTATAGGTTTTGATCTTCCCCTAACGGAAATTCAAAATATTTCCCAGACCCAAAAACCTTTCCCCGATTCTGTAACCGCCGTATTCAGCAACTCAGGAACTATAATCGCGCACTTTGATGAAAGCCGCGTCGGTCAAAATATAAAAGAAACCGAAAGCGACATGGCAGGCAAATATCTTGATGGTCTTGTGAACTCGGTAAAAACGGGAAGAAATTTTTCTTTTTCCAATTACATAGAAGCAATAGGAAGGGAAATGAAAATATTTATCGTTCCCATTCCCTTTGGAGAAACAAAAACCACATGGAGTTACGCGATAGCTGTTATAAAAGATGTAGTAATGGCTCCTGTCTATGAAATGATTTTCATAACCATACTGATAAGCGCGCTTGTTTTGGGTATTGTTATTTCCGCGGCAGTATTCCTGTCACGCTCCATAAGCAAACCCATTGTTAAAGCGGCTGACACTTTAAGAGATATTTCCGAAGGCGAAGGTGATCTTACGCGGACTATTGCCGTCCATTCACAGGACGAGATTGGGAATCTTGCCTTGTACTTTAACAAAACGCTGGAAAAAATCAGAAAACTTGTCATAACTATAAAATATGAGACGGGAAATCTTAACAACACAGGTAATGAACTTGCAAGCAACATGACGGAAACAGCCGCGGCTATTAATGAGATTAACGCTAACATTCAAAGCATGAAAGGACGCGTTATAAACCAGAGCGCGAGCGTGAGCGAAACGCACGCGACTATGGAACAGGTTGTTACAAACATCAACAAGCTTAACAAGCATGTTGAAAACCAGAGTAACGATGTAACGCAAGCGTCTTCCGCCATAGAAGAAATGGTAGCCAATATTAATTCGGTTACCGAAACTCTTGTTAAAAATACCGACAATGTAAAAACTTTAAAGGAAGCTTCCGAAGCCGGCAGAGGCGGATTGGAAGAAATGGCAAGCGATATTCATGAGATAGCCGCTGAATCGGAAGGGCTTATGGAAATTAATTCCGTTATGGAAAATATAGCGAGTCAGACTAATCTGCTTTCGATGAACGCGGCTATTGAGGCGGCTCACGCCGGAGACGCGGGCAAGGGCTTTGCGGTAGTAGCGGACGAAATACGCAAGTTAGCTGAAAATTCAAGCGAACAGTCTAAAATTATCGGCAGTATCTTAAAGAAGATAAAAAATTCGATAGACAAAGTTATTCTTTCCACCGATAACGTGAATAGAAAGTTTGAGGCGATTGATTCCAACATAAGAATAGTATCCGAGCAGGAAGAAAATATTTTAAGCGCGATGGAAGAACAGGGCAAGGGGAGCAAGCAGATACTTGACGTTGTCAGTAATGTGAATGATATCACAAGGCAGGTAAAGAGCGGCTCCAATGAGATGCTTGAAGGCGCAAATGAGGTAATACAGGAAAGCGAGAATCTTGAGAAAACGACGCAGGAGATAACCGGAGGAATGAACGAAATGGCTTCCGGCGCGGAGCAGATAAATACCGCGGTGCATCATGTTAATGAAATAAGTTCCAGAAACCGCGAAGGGATTGATATTCTGGTACGCGAGGTTTCAAAGTTTAAGGTTTAGGTGAAGCCTGCCTGCATTTTTTGATATTGGGACTTGTTGGCGAAGGTTTTCTTTGTCAACAAGTCTTTTTTTGTGGATGAAGAAATTTTACCACGAACCACACGAACCAACACGAACAGCGACTGGTACCAAAGCGTTATCCACCCGTTCTTTCATATGCATCAATATATGTCTGGTTACTACCAGCTGTAATTGCCATCGCTTTTGCGTATTCCTCATGTGCTCCTTTCGTATCCCCTTTTTCTTCCTTTTCTAATCCTTTGTTATAGTGCTTTAACGCTTCGTCTAAATTACCATATTCATCATCGTCCATTTTTTCTCTCCTATTAATTTCTTCTCACACAACAAATCTTCCCGCCCTTCCTACGAAGAACGTAGCTCCCGATCCATGCTCCTTGCTCCATACTCAGTTATGGTACTTATTTACCCTTTATCGTATTATTGGTTGTCGAAATGTTAGTACCATCACCGTACTTGGCCGTTCCGTCTCTACCTACATAGACAGCCGCGCCGCTATTTGCCGTGTTGGGAACATACCCAGCCGGCGCGTTAGAGCCATAAATAGTCCCTCCACTCATGGTAAAGGTTCCGTAGGTATAAACGCCGCCGCCGTTGCCGCTAGCAGTATTACCTAATATTTCACCGCCGCTCATGGTAAAGGTTGCACTGTCCACCCTCACCATCACACCAGCGCCATAGCTAGATGTGTTGCCGGATATTTTACCGCCGTTCATGGTAAAGGTACCATTGGAGTATACAACCACGCCGCCGCCGCTAGCGCTTGCGTTATTGTTCGATATTTCACCACCATTCATGGTAAAGGTTCCGCGTGATACAAACACCCCGCCGCCTTCACCGTAACTTTTATTATCGTTATTTACGGTATTGTATATAATTTTACCTCCATTCATGGTAAAGGTTCCGCTATCCACATATACGCCGCCGCCTAAGTATCCGCTGTTCTTAAAACCGGTAATTGTAACGCCGTCATTCAGAATAAAACTTTTATTCCTGTTGTAGACATACACGCCTTGGCGGTTTGACTCGGCTGCCGCGTTATCACCGTTCAGGGTAAGGGTTCCTCCGCCTGAGGTCGGGCCAAGAGTAAGGGAAGAGCTGTTAGTGTTATTAGAGAAGCTGAACAGGCGGAAATTTCCTGCGGCGGCAGTTATGGTGATGTTTTGTCCCGATAACACGGTCAACTTGATGTATTTGTCTGGTATGATATAGCCGCTCGTTGTACTAATATTTCTCAAAATAATTATTTCCGTGGGGGCGCTTGCTGTGCCGTTTGCTGCGGCGCTTATTGCCGCGGCAAGAGTGTCGTACTCCATACCTGTTGAAAGGATTTTCGCATCTTTATTTGCGGATGGAGAGTTAACAGTAACCGTGCACGTTGCCGTCTTACCGCCGTCCGCGGTTTTAACGGTAATTGTCGCCGAACCTGCAGAAACAGCTCTAACAACGCCGTTTGCAACTGTAGCCTTTGTTGCATCGCTTGATGTCCATGTTACGGCTTTGTTTGTCGCGTTATCGGGCGCAACTGTCGCGGTTAATGTTGCCGAACCGCCCACAGCCAGTGAAAGACTGGTTTTGTTAAGCGATACGCCTGTAACCGGCACTGGTGTGCCGCCGCTTGTCCCGCCGCCGCCTGTGTCGTCATCGCAAGTTGTGAAAGAAAATCCGATTACCGCAACAATTGTGATAAACCCTAAAACTTTGAAAATGTTTTTCATGTTAAATACTCCTTTCTTCTTTGATTTGTATTAAAAAAGCCATTCCTAAAAGCAGACGGCGTTTTTCTGTGAGTAATGAGAAAATAGCGTAAAAAACGGTGTTTTTTTTGTTTTTTTGCTGTTTGTTATACGGGGGGGGGGGGGGGGGGGCAGATAATGCACGCCGCCTAAGGCGTGTAGATGAACAAATCCCAAACGCCCCAGCGCCGAACAGCGTATCCCAGATGAATAAAATGAGGCGAGATTTATCTCGCCGTTCCGCGCTGCGGTCAAAGCGAGGTATTTAACACTTTTTATAAATTTATAAATCACGATTAAAATCCCTCACTTATAAAACACGCAAATTTAGAGCTTTTTTTGCAAAATACGGGGGTTTTTGAAAAATTTGAATATTTCTCACAGTTCATTTGTTATAATTATAAGTTAATTTCTTAATTATGACAACATAAGTTTTAAAACATTAAACCCCGTGCCTATCTGTAGTAAATCCCACCGATTTCCATGTTCGTGGTAAATTCTTCTCTATTCACAAATACCCCCCATTTTTCCGATAAATTAGTATGACTCGCCGGGTATTATTATCTTTTTGCCTCTTTTTCTCCCTATTTTTCTCTGCTCACGCGCAGGGAACCGAAAACGGGCAGTATGACAGTGTTATCCGCGGACAAGTAGCTGTGGATCTTGAAAACATATACGCAGGTCACATAGACGAGGAATATCCGCTAAGCGCAGACACAGCGGGAAAACGCGCGCTTGAAGAAGCGTCTCTGTTTTTTTCAGCGATGCTTTACGGCTGGTCATTCAGTTATGAAATCGGCGAGAGAGCCAGAAAGATTGACGAAAATTTGGAGTTGACTCCGCTGGGCAGTATCCAATTCGCAGACCCGGCTCTTGTCGTTACCGAAGTGGAAACAAAAGATATGCAGTTAATAATATGGGCGGATTATCATTTAAGCGACGCGTTGCAAAAACGTATGCAAACATGGCGGACGGGAATGCTCAGAAACGCCCAGGCAATAGGCTATGCCCCGTCTTCTTTTGAAACATATCCCGGCTGGATAGCGGTAAAAAAACTCGCCCTTGAAGATTCCGCCAGAGCCGCACTGCGGGCGGCATTGCGAGGGAGCGAAAGAAACCGTCCCAAACATGTAAACGGATTTATAAGCCTTGCCGCCTTCCCGCGTTATTTTATCGACGCGGGGCGCTGGGCTGCCGCGGCGCGGTTCAGAGTTCAGATAACGGAAATTATTCCTTTTGCGGCGTATTAGCTATTTCTTACCTGAATATAAAGTAAATTCCATTTTTTCTTTATTCTGAGAAAGCATGCCTAACCACAGATTTTTTTTCTTTGTAATCTCGTTGCTCTTGCGCCCGATTACGCGTAATTTTTCGTACACCTGATACCCGTTCTTGGCGGCAAGCCATGTTTTGTAATGATCGCCGTGAAAAATTGCCGCCGATTTTTCTTCCACTTCTTTATCAATGTGTTTTTCAAAGGCATCAAGAAGAATCTGATACTTATCGATTATTCCTTTTAAGTAATCAAGAATAAGCCTGTCAAACGACGGAAGCTGTTCACAGACGTAAAGTATATGGCGTAAATATTCAACAGCAAGATAATAATCCTCATCTTTACAATAAGCCTTATAACCATGCCTGCAAAGCTGTACAAAAGAATCATTTGTAATTGTCTGCATACCATGAATAGGCGCGGGCGGCGTTACGGTAAACTTTGGCATTGTTTGAGCTACTTTTATAAGCAGTTCTACCAAATCCTGATAAATACGCTGTTCCCATAAATTTTCGCGAATAGAAGAAAAAAGCTGAGTCATTTTATCTGAAAATTGTTCTTTATAACGCTCGTTTTTATCAAAGACAACTTCGCAGGTAGGAATCATAACTCCCTTAAATTCAATATGACCCGCGTCAAAGAAATAAATAGAGTTGTTTTGCATAAGAGTGCATTTTTCGGAAGCGTTTTCTTTTTCGTAGTTCATCATTACCTGTTTGGCAATCATGATTCTTGAGTCTTTAGGCGAAAGTTCGTTTGCCCTTGTTTGCAGTCTTGCCCCTGAATTAAGAAGGAAACCGGAAAGGTTGCCCCTTTCCGTAATAATAAGCGGGCTTTGCGTGTTTCCGCCCGTTATTCCGGCTGTAATTTTAAAAACAGGCAAGGCATCGGCATTGCCGGAACGCTTTGTCGATATTAAAGGATCGCTTACAACGTCGGTTTTACCAAAATAGTCGATAATGCACAGGGTTACCGTAAGCGCGTCCGTGGCGCTTGCGGCGACAACAACCATCTCGTCTCCCCTTTCTCTCTGGCTTATCGCTCCGCATTGCGTGGAGATACGGCTTATTTCGTTTTCTATCGCCCAATCTAAAGTGTGCATCATAGAAAGATTTTTTCTGGACTCCATGCAAAATTTTGTATAACCGTGAATATCAAGCATAGCGACATAAAGGTTGGAAATTTGTAGCGTTTTTTTCAGGTCTCCCGCTTCGGGGAAATCCTTATCCGGGATAATAAGCTCTTTCCAGAGCTTTTTGTGGGTATTAGGCGAAATAGCCGCAAAAAAACCCCAATTCAGGCGTTTTAATAACTGGAAAGCCCTCATAATTACAGGATGCGTCCATTTATCTTTTATTGCGGGCGCGATCATTTCCCTTAATTTTGAAAAGGCGACAACTTCCTTTGATATTATTTTGTCATACAGGAATGAAAAAAATTCAAATTCTGTCATTCCGCTGTTATATTCGGCAATATTTTTCACTTTTTATATCCTAAAGCCATTATACAATACGCAAAAAAAAAATAAAAGAGAAAATTATTGTTTATCCCTAATTTTTGAGGTATTATTAAGATAATGGAAACCGCCGCCACACTTAATAATTCCGCCGTCGCTTTAACCGAGGCAAATAAGCCTTTTGAGGCTATCCCTCTGTTCCGCGAGGCTTTAATTTTGGAGCCTGAAAATCCTTTATTATGGCTTAATTTAGGTATAGCCCAGCAGAAAACGGGCGAATATTCGCAAGCCATTGAAAGCTTCATGCACTCAATAACAATTGACAACGATATTTCCGACGCGTGGAATTCCATGGGTTTAATTTATTATGAGCTGAACGAATTTGCTCTTGCGGAAAATTGTTATCACGCGGCTTTATTGTGCAATGACAGCGACCCAAAAATATGGAACAATCTTGGCGTTTTATATTTTAACACAAATAATTATGAAGAAGCCCGTAATTGTTTTGAAAAAACCTTAAGCATTTTTCCTCAGTTTCACGAAGCGTTGATCAATCTGCGCGACACTTGCAGGGAATTAGGCGATTACCGCGCGGCGGCTGAATTTGAACGGATTATATCAAATTTAGATATTACCAATCAGGCATAACGATAAAATGAAAATACTCTATGTAGCTGAAATTGTCGGGAAAGCGGGTGTATACACTTTTAAAAACGCTTTAAGTAAATTAAAAAAAAATTATCCTTGGGATTTTTTGATTGCGTGCGCCGACGGCGCGACGGGCGGGAACGGGCTTGGCAGAAGCCACGCGGTTTACCTTCACAAGCTGGGCGCAAACGTTATTACGCTTGGAGAATGTTGTTTTTATAAAAAAGATTTAACGGAAAACCTTGAAAAAAGTCCCTTTGTACTGCGCCCTGAAAATCTTAATATCGATGCTCCGGGAATAGGCGCAAAAATCTTCAATACGGAAAAAGGGAAAGTCGCCGTGGCTGTATTTATCGGGCAAAACGGATTTGTACGTATTCACGCGAATAACCCTTTCACTGCCCTGCCCGCTGTACTTGAACGCCTTAGAAAACAAACGCCGTATGTTATCGTGGATTTTCATGCTCAGGCAAGCGCGGAAAAAAAGACTTTTTTTTATGCCGCCGACGGTCTTTGTTCCGCCGTGATAGGTTCGCACACCAGAGTTCAAACCGCGGATGAAACTATAATGCCCCTTGGAACCGCGTGTATAAGCGACGCCGGCAGAACGGGAAGCCTGCAATCCGTAGGCGGCTGTGAAATAACTTCGCGCATAAACGAATACCTTACAGGCATTCCCCACTGGACAAAGGAAGCGTGGGACGCCCCCCAACTGCAAGGTGTGTATTTAGACATCGACAAAGACGGTAAGGCGCTCTCTATTGAAAGAGTCCGTATTGATACTACGGAATAATTTTTTTACCACGAACCACACGAACACCACGAACTTTTAGGACATATCTTGTCGTTGTTCGCTTCTGGTTCGTGTGGTTCGTGGTAGAATTCTTAAAAATTAATACCCTGTCGCCGCGCCGCCTGCCAATAATTTAACCGCGGAGCTTGTCCCAATCCGCTCAGCCCCGGCGTTAATAAACGTTTCCAAGTCTTCGCGGGTTTTTACGCCGCCTGCGGCTTTTATTTTCACTCCGTCGCCGATGTGCTTTTTAAAAAGTTGTACGTCAGCCAGCGTCGCGCCCGCTGTTCCAAAACCTGTAGAGGTCTTGATAAAGTCGGCTCCGGCATCCGTAACAATTTTACAAAGACGGATTTTTTCATCTTCGGTTAAGTAGCAGGTTTCTATTATCACTTTTAATATTTTTTCGCCGCACGCTTTTTTAATAAGTTTAATTTCTTCAAGCACAAAATCAAAGTTGCCGTTTTTTACGTCGCCAACGTTAATCACCATATCGATTTCATTCGCGCCGCTTGAAATAGCGCGTTCCGCTTCCAGAACTTTCGCGGCTGTTATTGAATAGCCTAACGGAAAGCCGATGACCGTGCAGATATTTAAGTTTTTAAATTCATTGTTAATGGGTTTTACATAAGAAGGCGGCACGCAAACGGACGCGGTTTTGAATTTAACCGCCTCATCGCAGAGAGTTTTAATCTCTTCCCATGAGGCAGTCATCTTTAACAGCGTATGATCAATACGTTTTAAAATTTCTTCGTTTGTCATTTTTTCCTCACTTCACATATAACGGACGTTCCACATATTTAGTGTGGAGCAGTTTATGCGCCTTGTGACCGCCCGGCTCTCCAAGGAATTCCTTGTAAACCTGATCGATAAAAGGATTCTGATGCGAACAGCGGTACTGCGATTTTTGATCATCCGTGTAAAGACCGTTTGCGCGCTTTTCGCGAATATCGTCCTTACAACCGTAGGGTTGTCCGCCGCCTGCGACACATCCGCCGCGGCACGCCATGACCTCAATAAAGTGATACGGCGTCTCTTTGCCGGCTTTTTTCGCTTCGCGAATCTTATCCAGAACCGCGGCAATATTTCCCATCTGATGAGCTACCGCAATGCGTATCTTTGTTCCGTTGCCAAAATCGACTTCCCCTTCCTTTACGCCGTCAAGACCGCGGGCGGGTTTAAAGTCAACGTCGGGGAGTTCTTTTTTTGTAACAAGATAGTATGCGCTGCGGACTGCGGCTTCCATTACGCCGCCCGTCGCGCCGAAAATTGTCGCGGCTCCGGTGTACGGTCCAAGCGGACTGTCCGGCTCTTCATCGGCAAGTTTAAGAATGTCAATTCCCGCCTGTTTAATCATTCGGGAAAGTTCCCTTGTGGTAATTACAATGTCAACGTCGTAGCCGTGCCCCGCGCTCTTCATGTCGTCATTGCGTTTTGTTTCCCATTTTTTCGCGGTACAAGGCATGACGGATACTGAATAAATCTTGTCGGGATTTACTCCGGCTTTTTCAGCCCAGTAAGCTTTAATCATAGCGCCCATCATCTGCTGGGGTGACTTCGCCGTTGAAAAATTGGGAATCATATCGTTGTAATATTTTTCCATGTAATCTACCCACGCCGGGCAGCATGAAGTTATCAACGGAATGACGCTTCCTTTTTCGGTTAGGCGTTTTACAAGCTCGGAGCCTTCTTCCATTATCGTAAGGTCGGCTGAAAAGTTTGTGTCAAAAACCGTTTTAAAGCCTAACCGGCGCAAGGCGGCGTATATTTTCTTTGTAAACACTGTCCCCGGCTCAAGACCGAATTCTTCCGCTAACGCGACGCGAACCGCCGGCGCAATCTGCACTACGGTATGTTTTTCCTGATCCTGCAGGGCGTCCCAAACTTTTACAGTATCGTCTCTTTCATAAATCGCGCCGACAGGACAATGCGCGGCGCACTGTCCGCATTTTATGCACGGACTTTCACCTAACGGAGCGTCCGCGGCGCTGGCGATTTTTCCGTGTATCCCGCGCCCAAGGAATTCCAAAGCCCAGACATTCTGCACTTCCTGACACACTTTTACGCATCTGCCGCAGCGGATACATTTTTCGGGGCAAAGCACTATAGCGGGGTTGGAATCGTCGATGGGAAGATCGTTCTTTACTTTTATGAAAGGCGCTTCCCTAAGCCCAAATTCCGCCGCTAAGTTCTGCAGTTCGCAGGACTGATTGCGCGGGCACTGTAGACAATCGTTGGGGTGATTGGAGAGGATAAGCTCCAAAACCGTGCGCCTGACTGCGATTATCTCCGGATCGTGGGTGATAATGTTCATGTTAGGTTCGCACGCCGTACAGCACGCGCGCACCATCTTCGGAGAGCCCGCAAGACGCACGATACAAATACCGCACGACGCCCACGGCGTAAGATCGGGGTTATAACAGAGAGTCGGGATTTTTATATTCACCTTTTGGGCGGCTTGAAGGATTGTCGTCCCCGGTTCTACTTCAAGCGCTTTACCGTTTATCGTTAAATTAATCATGTTCTTCCCCCTTATGCCTTTATCACCGCGTTAAATTTACATGAAACCAAACACTCGCCGCACTTTATACATTCAGCGTTATTAATCCTGTAAGGCGGACGTTTTTTATCGGGATAGCTTGACGCGTTTTCGGCGACAATGCAGTTACCCGGACATTTTTTCGCGCACGCTCCGCAGCCAATACACTTTGAAGCGTCAATGCTGTATTTGACAAGTTTTCTGCACTTGCCGGAACGGCATTTTTTATCGTGTATATGCTCTATGTATTCTTCGCGGAAATTTTTAAGAGTAGAGATAGTCGGGTTTGCCGCCGTACAGCCAAGCATACAAAGCGACGCTTTTGTCATCGCGATTCCGATAGCTTCAAGTTTTACAAGGTCTTCGTCATGTCCCCTGCCCTCGGCGATTTTTTCCAGAATTTTTAAAATTTGAGTTGTTCCGATTCGGCACGGAGAACATTTTCCGCAGCTTTCATCAACGCAGAATTCCATGTAGAAACGCGATACGTCGACTACGCAATCGTCCTCGTCCATTACGATCATACCGCCTGAACCCATCATGGAGCCGTTGGCGACCAGAGATTCAAAGTCAATCGGAACGTCAAGAGATTTATCGGTAAGAATACCGCCGGACGGTCCGCCCGACTGCACTCCCTTAAATTTTTTATCGTCTTTAATTCCGCCGCCTACGTCGTAAACAAGTTCGCGTAACGTAGTTCCCATTGGAACTTCTACAAGTCCCGAATATTTAACTTTTCCGGTAAGCGCGAATACTTTTGTTCCTTTGGATTTTTCAGTTCCTATTTTCGCAAGCCACGCGCCGCCCTTCGCTGTTATTACGGGCACGTTCGCAAGCGATTCAACATTGTTAATAATTGTCGGCTTCTGCCACAAACCTTTATTCGCCGGAAACGGCGGCTTTGGAACGGGCATTCCGCGATTGCCTTCTACGGATTTAATAAGAGCGGTTTCTTCGCCGCAGACAAACGCGCCCGCGCCGAGTCTTATTTCTATATCAAAATCAAAACCGGAACCGAGGATATCTTTCCCTATCAGTCCGTATTCGCGCGCCTGATTAATTGCAATTTTTAAACGTTCAATCGCAAGCGGATACTCTGCGCGAATATAAACAAACCCCTGATGTGAACCGATTGCCTTACCCGCGGTTATCATGCCTTCTATCACAGAATGGGGGTCGCCCTCAATTGTGGAACGATCCATGTAAGCGCCGGGATCGCCTTCGTCCGCGTTGCAGATAACGAATTTTTCGTCTCCCGCGGCTTTGCGCGCCAAATCCCACTTTAACCATGTCGGGAAACCCGCGCCGCCTCTTCCGCGAAGACCGGATACTTTCATCTCTTCTATTACTTGTTCAGGAGTCCAGTCAAAGAGAACTTTTTCAAGACCCAGATAGCCGTCGCGCGCGATATATTCGTCGATGCTTTCAGGATCAATCACGCCGCAGTTGCGAAGCACGACGCGAAGCTGTTTATTGGTATTTGCCATTTTATCATTCCCCCTTTTTTACGAAGCCAAAATATCAGCGGCAGGACGTTCCAGAGCGTAATCTTTTAAAATTTCTCTGCCAATTATATGTTTTTGAATGATCGATTTTGTTACTTCCGGATCTACCATGCCGTAAATTACCGGCGTCATACCCGGAACAATAATTTCTACGGTAGGCTCGGAATGGCACAACCCCATACAGCCGGTTTGTTTTACGCGGCAATTTGTAAGTCTTTTTTCTTTTATTTCGCTGTTAAACGCTTCCAGAGCCTGTTTTGCCCCGGCGGCTATACCGCAGGTTCCCATACCGATAACAATCTGAATCTCTTTGCCGTCGGCTTTAACCTTGCTAAATTCGGCTTTTTTTTCTTCTCTTAATTTTCTTAAGTCGTTAAGACTCAATTTTGCCATAATGTTTACTCCTCTTTACTGACATAAGTATTTATCAACCTTGCGGCGGCGGATAATCTACACATTCTGATACTTGGCGATAATCTCCGGAATCATATCCTTGGTGAGTTTGCCGTAAGTATCATTTCCGATTGTAAGAACCGGCGCAAGACCGCAGCAGCCTACACAGCGCACAGGGTCAACTGAAAACTTGCCGTCCTGAGTAACGCCGTCGGGTTCAAGACCTAAAATGTTTCTGGTTTCGTCGATTAAATCCTGACTGCCCTTCAGGTAGCAGGCTGTTCCGAGACATACGGAAACTTTATGTTTTCCCGGCTTGGTTGTTTTAAAAAAGTGGTAAAAAGTAATAACCCCGTATATTCGGGCAAGGGAAATTCCCGTAAGCCTTGCCAACTGTTCAGCGGCAGGGCGGGAAATATACCCGTAAACTTCCTGAGTTTTATGGAGAATCATGATAAGACTCCCCGGTTTAACCTTCCATTCGTCTATAAATGATAATAATTCCTGAGGAAAAGTAATATCCCCTTCCGGTTTTGCCATGTGTCCCCCTTTTCAAATGTATGGAGATATTGTAGCTATTTATTAAAAGTTTGACAAGTACCGGAGACGGAAGGGCAAAAAAAACGCTAACTTCCCGATTAACAGAAAGTCAGCGAATGGGCGATACAAGACTTGAACTTGTGACCCCCAGCGTGTCGAGCTGGTGCTCTAACCAACTGAGCTAACCGCCCTGAAACTTAAATTAGTTTCCAGTGATACTAAAGATAAAATAAATAATAAAAGGTGTCAATAGGAATAAATTTAGAGATTTTTAAATTACACAACCCCAATGGCGGTTTACTACATCTGACCACATGATATGTGGTCAGATGTAGGGCGCGGCTAGCCGCCGCCCGTAAACCGCTACGATAAGCGACGTTTTAATGTCGCATACATCTTATTTTACTCTTTCGCGGATAGCGACGTTTACTTCTATTTTTATATTATGCGCGGGGTCTATTTCCATTGGGACAATAAGAGCTTCCACTTCGCCCAAGTTTGTAGAAACTTCCATGTTATCGCCTGTAAAGAGCGCAGGCGGTGTAAGGTCAAACTTAAAGCCAAGATCATGAAGCTTGGTTACAGCTTGCGCTGTAATCATGTTCGCCAATTCCTGAATGGTAGCTTTAGCCAACTCGTCAAGATTCGCAAAGACTTCGCCGTTCATTTTGCCGGCTACATATAACGCCGATTCTTTTTTCATATCAAAAAGAACGCGCCCCTCTACGTCGCCCGCAAGTCCGACAAGAGCCGCAACGCCCATGATAGCCATTGAAGTGGGCTTAAGGTAGATATCGCCGCGCTTTATTTCAGAATTTAACACCTCTTTTAGCACACTGTAAGCGGCTTCTACAAAGGGGTTGATATACTCGACTCTCATAATATACTCCTTATTTAATTATTATGCGCTATGTAAAAATGCTGAAACAGGATCATCTGCCATTGACTGCCAAATAATACCGTTTAGTTCTTCATTCCTACCCAAGATAGCAACTCCGTTATTTTTCAGTTTCTCTGAAAAATCCGCGATAAGTTTTTCCTGTACCGCTTGCGGTAAAAATGAAATAATATCCCTTGCAAGAATAATATCCACTTCCGGCAAGGTGTTATCATTAGTTATATCATGGTATTCAAAAACAATCGAGTCCTTTATAAGCTGGTTAAAAGAATACCCGTTTGTTCCGCGTACCATAAAAGGTCTGCAATATTCAGGAACTTCTTCCAGATTATAAGTCATATTAGGCGCCTGTGAAACAGCCATGATATCGTTATCATTAGCCCATATTTTAATACGGGCGTTAGGATACTTTGTTTTAACTATACACGCAAAAGAATAAGTTTCATAACCCTTTCCGCTGCCAATATTCCAAATATTGATATTCGGCGATTTAAAATCCGGCAGAACTTTCTTGATAGAAGCGGCATAAGACTCGGACCAGAACTGAGCTGAACAGGGAGATTCAAAACCTTCAAGGAATTCGTCGGCTTCTGAAGAACTCCGTAATTGTAAATCATCTCCCGATCTCCTTGAACTCCACTCAGCGAAGCGCCTGTAAAGCCATTTTTCATTCACAACCGTAGAATAGAAATGCTTTAATGCGGCAAGGCTCTCTTGAATGAATCCGATAGCCGTATTAGCGGCGGCTTTCTGTCCCGCGGCTTGCTCCGCAGCCGTGGGCGGCGGTACAAAAAACTCACCGTCGGCTGATGATACCGCGGAATGTGATTTGTTTTTATCTTCTTCTTTAACTGAAAAAATACGAACAGCGTCAAGAATGATATAAAGATCGCCCTGTTTTTCAACAACACCGCTTATGTACTTAATATTTATATCGCCGAAAATCGGGTGCGGCGGCTGTATTGTATCTTTTTGTATTCCTACAACTTTATCGATCTTGTCTACAATTGTTCCATATACCTGATCGTTAATATGAAGGATCAGCATATTATCCAAGCCTTCAGTTTTCTTTTCTACAGGCAAATGAAAAAACTGCCTTAAATCGACTATTGGAATAATATCGCCGCGCAGGTTATATACGCCCCTGACAAAAGAGGCGGCATTAGGCACAAAAGTAAATTTATCGGCTTTTGCGATTTCTTTTACGCTCATAATATCAACGCCGTAATCTTTACCGGCAAGAGAGAATGTGACCATTTTAAAATCAACATTATCTACCCGCTCTTTTTGTTCTTGTAATTCGGCGTTTACTTGTTCTAAATCTTTAATTACTGCCGCCATATTTTACCTGCCACTCGGTGAAGCTTCGCGGATTCGGCGCTGCTCCATTTCTTTTTTAAGTCCCAGATCCAATAACTGGCCAACATCAATGATAAGAGAAACCGATCCGTCTCCCAATATTGAAGCCCCGGCAATTCCCGGAGAATTCGTAAACTGATCTCTTAACGGCTTGATAACGACATCTTCCTCGCCGATGAGACTGTCTACCATAAAGCCCATTTTTTTCTCAGCCGTTCCGACAATTACAATGAAGTGATATTCCGTTTGTTCTTCCGTTTTAATTCCAAACAAGCGGTTAAGACGCAGCAATGAAATAACATCGCTGCGGATATTAAAGACTTCGTAGTTATCGATCTTTTTAATTTCTTCCGGCTTGATTCGCAAACTTTCGATAACCGATGTAATCGGTATTGAATAGATTTCCGGTCCAACCTTGACCAGAAGACCCTGAATAATAGCGAGAGTAAGAGGCAGTTTAATTGTAAACTTAGTTCCCTTGCCAAGTTCCGAGTTGACCGTAACCGTACCGTTAAGACTGTCAATCGAGCGGCGTACAACGTCAAGTCCGACGCCGCGTCCTGAAATGGCGGTTATCTGTTTTGATGTTGAGAAGCCGGGTTCAAAAATAAGATTGAAGGCTTCAACATCGGTAAGAACTTTGTTCGGGCTGATAAGTCCGCGTTCTACGGCTTTTGCCTTTACCGCTTCAACTTCAATACCGCCGCCGTCGTCCGCGATTTCGATAACGATCATGTTGCCTTCGTTGGCGGCTTTTAAGAGTACCATGCCTTCTTCCGGCTTGCCTGCGGCTTTTCTTACTTCCGCGGATTCAATTCCGTGGTCGATAGAGTTACGCACTGAGTGCATGATAGGATCAAGAAGGTCTTCGACTACCGATTTGTCAAGTTCTGTGTCTTCACCTTCGATAACCAGATTGATTTTTTTATTAAGCGTTTTTGAAAGATCGCGTACAAGGCGCGGGAAACGGCTGAATATCTGACTGATGGGAACCATGCGGATACGCATAACGCCTTCCTGAAGCTCGCCTGTGATGCGCCCAAGGTTTTGCGAAGTAGAACGGAATTTCGCTATACTGCCCTTAAATGCCGCTTCAAAAGGATCAAACATTGTAAACATATCGCTGTAATTTTCGGTAATTTCTTTACGAATATCTTTTACCGATTTTCCTTCTTGTATGTTTTCAAGGTAATCGGGCAGGTTGTCAAACAGATCTTTTATTTTGTCGCGGTATTGGAGTTCTATATCGCGTAACTGCGCCGTAAGCTCTCCAAACTGCATACTGATCTGGTTGAATGTCGCTTTGGTAATAACGGTTTCCGAAACAAGATTTAACAAGTCGTCAATGCGCTTTGAATCTACGCGCAGAATTGATCCCGCTTCTTTGCCGGCTTTCTTTGCGTCTTCCGAAGCGGTTGCGCCGGCTTTTGGAGCAGCCTTGGCGGCAGGAGCAGCAGCCGCAGGTGCGGCGGCGGGAGCAGCAGCGGGAGCCGCCGCTGCCGGAGCCGGAGCAGCTGCAGGAGCGCGCGCAGGTGCAGGCGCGGACGCAGGCGCGGCGGAAAGAGCGGAAATATTAGAAACATCCGCATCTAAACTTACGTCAGGCAGTATACAAGAGGTTTTTAATTTTCCCGTATCTTCCTTAGAAGCGACATAATAATCCACAACAGGGAAAAAGTTATCTCCATAAAGCTGTTCAAATTCGGGAACGGTTTTTAAGACGGTTCCAATTCCTTTAAGAACGGCATAAACTTGAATACCGCCTACGGTATTCATCAAACTATTTTCATCAAATTTTACAGAGACTTTGTATATCGGCATTCCGCCGTCAACAGAGTCTTTTAATTCTTGAATTTCTCTTTCGCTTAAACCTTGACCTGAAGCGGCAGGAGCGGCTGCAGGCGCGGGAACCGGAGCCGGAGGCGGAGCGGCGACAGCCGGTTTTTTTACCGCTGCCTTTTTACTTCCCGCTCCTGCAGGTAACAACGCATTAAGTTTACCTGTTATTTCGGAAATGTCATCTTCATAAACAGAACCGCTCATTCGTTTGTCAAGCATTGCCTTGATTACATCAATTGCCTGAAGAAGAGTATCTACAACATCCTCGTTAACTGACAATTGATCAGAACGAATAGCGTCAAACACATCTTCTACCAAGTGGGCAAAATGAGAAAGTTCCATAAATTCCACGGTAGCAGATCCGCCCTTAAGGGTATGAACCGCGCGGAAAATTTCATCCACGGCTTCTTTATTCGCACCCTCGTTTTCAAGAACCAGCACATTTTGTTCAAGAGTATCTACTTGCATTTGAGCCTCACTGAAAAAATCCTTGAGCAGTTCTTCGTTATTAGGATCAAGATAATCACTCATAATATTAATATTCCTCTAATTTTTAATAAAAGTCAAGATAGTAAGTGGACAAAAAAAGAAGAATTTATTCAATTTATTTTGAAGGGAAAATATATATAATTGCTTTTTATTTATAAAAGTATTAAAATTAGGTTATGAAGCGGTTTTTATTGCCTCTTTTTGTATTTTTGCTGTTTTTATGTAACTCTGCCTTTTTAGCGGCTTCTGAACTGGAAATTTCAGGGGGAATTATCGGTTTAACCTATAATCCTGATAAAACAGACGCCTATTCTGAGCCCGATACAGAAAAAGAATTCGTTTTTTACCCTTTTTGGCTTGGAAATATCTATTTTAGGCATGATATTTCAGAAATATTGAATTTTAGCCTTAACATTGAAAGAGATAATGTACTTCAAAACAGTGTAAGTACCGTATTTGGGGTAAATACAGACTATATTAATATAAATTTTGGCATTTTTGCCGGATTGACTGACAAATTTACCATACCTGACGCTGGAATTACCGGAAATTTGGAATTAATTGCCTCAAAAATCCTGTTTTTTTCCATTTCAGGATCGTCAACTTTGGGGACTCAATATAGTTTTACAAGCAATAATTCCCGTGAAACTGCCGAAGTTAAACTTGGGTTCTGGATAGGGAACGTCGTCCCTTCAATTTCCGGGGAAATGAAAACGTTTTCGAGGCAGATTAAAGACGATATTTTTACAGACGACACATTGTACAGATTATTATTAAACGTTGATTTTCTGATAAAGAACACCAATACTTCAGGCTACGTTAACACAGGGTATCAAGTGTATTCGCGGACTTATAAAAAAGAAACGCTTGAATTTACCGATTCAATAAATTCATGTTTTGTGGGTTTAGGACTCTTTTGGCATGGAAAACCTTTGGGTTATAAAATTGGAGCCGAAGTGCCTTTTATTATTTTCGCGAAAGAACCAATGACTGTTACCGGAAATTATTTTTTATTTTCCAAAGCATACGCCGGTTTAGTTTTTACGTTTGATTAAAAGGATAAAAGGAAAAATATGACAGAAATTGATTTTGTTATTCGTTTATGCCTTGCCTTTACTGCCGGCGGTGTTATCGGTATAGAACGATCAAACCGACGTCAGGTTGCAGGTCTTCGTACCCATATACTTATAGCCATCGGATCATGCTGTCTTATGATGCTCTCAATTTGGCTGCCGCAGCAAGTAAGTGTCGGAGACCCCGGAAGAATAGCGGCGCAGGTTGTTTCCGGAATGGGCTTTTTAGGCGCAGGCGCAATAATTCGTCTTGGCAGTACTATCAGGGGACTTACTACAGCCGCATCTCTTTGGCTTACAGCCGCAGTAGGACTTACAATTGGAGCGGGAATGTTTATCGCCGCCTTGACAACTGTAATTTTGGCAATCATTACACTAATATTACTTCACCGCCTTGAAAGAAAATTATTTCCCGAAGATAATTGGAAATAATGAATGGGAAACATCTTACAGTAAGCGAACTTACGGAACAAATACGATTGAATCTTGAAGGTTCTTTCTCGTACGTCTGCGTAGAAGGTGAAATTTCCAATTGCAGACCGGCAAGCTCCGGTCATCTATATTTTAGTTTAAAAGATTCAACCGCCAAAATTGACGCCATAATGTTCAAAAACAAATTAAGAACGATAAACTTTGAACCTAAAGACGGAATGTTAATGCGCGTGCGCGGAAGTCTTTCCGTGTACGCTCCCCGCGGATCTTACTCCATTGTCTGCGAAGAAATGGAAATTGCGGGGGCGGGCGAAATCCTTGCCATGCTGGAAAAAAGAAAACAAAAACTTGCGGCGGAAGGTCTTTTTGACGAAGAAAAAAAACGCCCCCTGCCCCGCTTTCCCGCGGCTGTCGGCGTTGTAAGCTCTCCCACGGGAGCGGCGTTACGCGACATTTTAAATATTCTCGCAAGGCGCGCGCCCGGTATCAAGGTGATAATTCTTCCCGCTCCGGTACAGGGAGACGAAGCGGCTTCGTTAATCGCGGCGCGGATAAAGCAGGCAAACCAATGGCATCTTGCCGATGTTTTAATCGTGGGAAGGGGCGGCGGCTCTCTTGAAGACCTATTGCCATTCTCCGACGAGGAAGTTGTGCGCGCAGTAGCAAAGTCAAAGATTCCAACAGTCAGCGCAGTGGGACATGAAATTGACTGGGCGTTATGCGACTTTTCCGCCGACCTTCGCGCGCCTACGCCTTCCGCCGCCGCGGAACTGGTTAGCGAGAATTATTTTGCCGTGCGGGATTTTATTCAAAACACGGCGGAAGATTTTATGTCCGTTATGCGCACACGGCTGGAAAGGGCAAAATTGCTTTTAAAACCGTTTGATCCGCAGGATATGGAATACCGTTTCCGCTCGATTTTACAGCCGCGCCTAATCCGCCTTGACGACGCTAAGGAAGCGCTTATTACCGCTGTTTCCGACAAATGCACGGTGATAAGAAAAAGAATCGAGTTATCCGCGGCGGTTCTTGAAACCGCAAGCCCTCTTGCCGTTATGGAGCGCGGTTTTTCTGTTGTGACAAATTCAAGCGGCAAAATAATTAAAAGTTCAGATAACGTAAAATCGGGCGATAAGATTTTTATTAGACCGTTAAAAGGAAAAATAGACGCGGTTGTAGAAAACGCGGCAAAGTAAGGAGTTAACATGGCGAAGAAAAGCGTACCCGCAAAAAGCGGCGGTATTAAAAGTTTTGAAGAACAACTCGCAAGGCTTGAAAAACTAGGCGAGCAGATAAAAAAAACCGATATTCCCCTGGACGAGGCGTTAGCCGCTTTTGAGGAAGGAATACGCCTTGCACGAACACTGGAAAAAAACCTTGAAAAAATAGAAAACCGTATAGAAATACTGATGAATTCGACAGAGGCCGCTGTGGACGAGTCGCCCGAATTAGAACTGTTTGAAACGGAAGAATAATATGATGAAAGATAATTTACCACGAACCACACGAACCAACGCGAACAACAACAAGATATCGGAGTACAAGTTCGTGGTAAAAATAATGGGGGATAAATGAACCGTATTGCCATACTGCCGCCGGAAGAGGCTCTGCGCATTGCCGCCGGCGAAGTTATCGACCGCCCCGCCGCGCTTGTGAGAGAATTTCTTGACAACGCCATAGACGCGGGCTCATTGAACATTGAAATCTCCATTGAAGAAGGCGGTTGTAAAAAAGTTGAAGTTTCCGACGACGGCGGCGGCATGAACCGCGAAGATTTGGCAATCTGCTCGCTTACTCACGCTACAAGCAAAATAAAATGCCTTGATGATTTAAATACCTCCGTTACGCTCGGTTTTAGGGGTGAGGCATTGGCTGCTGCCTGCGCCGTAGCGCGTCTTGAAATTATCAGTTCTGTTGACGGAAGGGAGGCGTGGCATCTTGCCACAGGTCCCGGGGAAACGCGCGCGCCTGAAATTGAGCAAACGCATAGAACAAAGGGCTCGACGGTTAGGGCGTTAAATCTTTACGAGACTATTCCGGCGCGCAAACGATTTTTAAAAAGAGAAGGAAGCGAAGCGACATTGTGCCGTCAGGTTTTTATTGAAAAAGCTCTTGCCTTTAACGGTATTAATTTTCGTTATGTGCAAGACGGTAAATTAAAAGATTTTCTGCCCGCCGTTAAAACAAAGAAGGAGCGCTTTGCCGCCGTGTTACAAACAGGCGAAGAAAATTTCCTGCATGAAATAAATGTTACAGGATCCGGTTTTTCTGCGGTTATAGTTATAGGCGGACCTGAAATTTACAGAAACGACAGACGGCAGCTTTATATTTTTGCGAACGGCAGAAGGGTGCAGGAATATTCGCTGGTTCAGGCTGTTGAATACGGCTCTCAGGGGTGGTTTCCTAACGGCGTTCATCCTGTGGCGGCGGTTTATGTGGAAATAGACCCGTCTCTTGCGGATTTTAACATTCACCCCGCAAAACGCGAGGTACGTTTCCGCGACTGTGGCGCTATTCATCAGGCGATCTCAGGCGGGGTAAAAAACTTTTTTCATAGTTTGTATCTTAAGAACTCCGGCAAAGACAACGCGCCGCAAGCCGAAGACGAGCAGAGCTATGAAGAAAGGAGAGGTTATCGCAGCGATGAAGAATCTTCCGCCGGATATTCGCAAAAAGAGAAAAGTGAATTTTCATTTACATATAACAAAAATAATTATGAAGTTAAACGCAATACGGAAGAATACGAAAAGTTTAATGATTTTGTTTCCGCTTCCCTGCGTAACCGCGAAAATTCATCTTTAAACATATCCGCTCCCGCATACGGCGATATGCGCTATGCCGGAAGAATATTTGACTTGTTTATTCTGATGGAATGGGGAGACAAACTTTATATAATCGACCAGCACGCGGCGCATGAACGTATCCTTTACAATAAATTTCTTAATGAACCTGTCCCGAAACAGGAACTGCTTGCGCCCATTCCTTTCACCACGGAAAGCGACGAAGAAGACGCTTTTCTTTCGGCTAACCGCGAAGAACTGTCGCGTCTTGGCGTTGAAATTGAAAAGGACGCGGAAAGCTGGAGTATTACGGCTCTGCCCTCGGATTGGCGAATGGGCGACGCGGAAACCGTGAAAGAAATTCTTGGACTGCGGCAAGCGGGTGAAAACATGGCAAAGCGCTGGGCGGCGACATTTTGCTGCCGCGCGGCAATTAAAGACGGGGATATTCTTGACGCTGAAACCGCTTTTGAACTTGGCAAGGAAGCGTTAGCTCTGCCCGACCCGCGCTGTCCTCACGGGCGGCCTGTGTGGACGGAGATTAGCAAGGAAGCGCTTTTTAAAGCTGTTAGGCGGGAATAGAAATATAATATTATTGTTTTAACACGCAAGAGAAGTGGTGGCGACAAAACGATGACCGATGTTGTCTACCATTACGCTAAAACCTTCAAGCGTCCGCACGCCTAAAAGCGACATATCTGAGTCTTCCGCAAATACTACTTCGTCAATCGTGGAATAACCTTCGGCAGTAAGTATGGCATAACCTATCTCTCGCTCAATTATCTGCTTGTTTGCCATAACAAATCGTTTTTTGCCTTCAGGAGTTATGCCGATGTCCAGCAGTTCTTTTTTTGGCAACCACGATACTTCCGAAACAGTATCGACCATCACTTCTACAGGCGATGTACGGCGTTGTCTTTCACTTGGGTTGATAGCTGTTAGGTTTACCATGAATTTACTCATGTTTTACAATATAAATATTCTAAAAAAGTTTGTCAATTCATTTTGTTTCTGTTGCTCTTGCGTATTGGTTAGCGTATCGTTTATCAAGGAGTCTAACTGCGCCAGATCTTGGTCGATGGAGGAGAAATCCTGTGAATGTAATAAAGTTGTTGATTCTATGCTGAAGCGGCAATTTCCTTTTGTACCATTTCACTGATGATTTCCGCAGGTGTTTTATGGTCGGCTATGGCTTTTGTCGTAAGGTAGGCTGCAGAAATATTGTCGACGGTTATCGTACGAGCAGTGGTGGTACGTCTTGTGAAAAAACCTGTTCCCTTTTTTGACGGATCTATTTTAGGCGGGTTTTTTGTGTAGTATTCATCTAAAGTGTCGTATTCTTCTTCAGTCAAATCTGCCATAATAACTCCTTAATTGTGTATCAAAGGTAAAAAGATATTCCTACACGGCATTACGTGAAATACACTTTCGTCCAACTGTTCATCGTACAAAACATTATCAAAAGCCCAGCGTATATCCGCGTCTTTAACACCATGCTTGAACGCTGACCGGCTGAACTTGATGATAACGTCCATGTTTTTAGTATACTATTTATTATTATAATGGTCAATTACTATTTTTTCACTTTATTGCCAAGTGATGGCTAAAAGTATGCCTAAAAATTCTACCTGTTCATCGCCCACACCACAGTACCACTAACGAGCGCTGTTACCGGAATCGCTATTAGCGTAAAAGTCTGCCAAAACTTTGAGCTTTGTGCGTATTTCGCTGATAAGGCTGACTGCATCTTGTAGATTTCGGACATTGCGGTTAGTTGTTTCCGTAAGTCCGCTAGTAATGCCTCTTGCTCTTTGATTGTGTTCTCGTAATTGGCGATTAAGTTCTCGCTCGCGTTTAAGTTCTGTTTCAAGTCTTCCAACTGTTTCTGCTGCTCTTGCGTATTGGCTAGCGAATCGTTTATCAAGGATTGCAACAGCGCCAGATCTTGGTCGATAGAGGAGAAATCCTGTGAGTAGACTGCCTGCGAGGAAAGCGAGAAGAAGAAAAAGCAGATAACGGCGGCGGGGAAGTATGGTGAGGATTTTTTGAAAATGTTGAGTGTCATGCAATTGTTGCTCCTAATCATTGTTAAAATAATTATCTACGTCATATAGTTTAGAATCTTTGTAAATGTCCTTTATCTGATTAATACTTTTATCAATTTTCCCATTAACTATTAAATGTCTTTCCTCTGCTATGTTAAAATGATCTGAGCGGTCATTGAAGTCGTCTTTTAGGTAATACATGTTGTCTATCATATTATGATAAGCCCTGCCTTCGTTGTGCATTTCCAAACATTTGTAATAATGCGATAATGCTCTTTGGTTCTCGCGATAACCGGATAATTGTTCTTTCCATTCTTCACCAAGATATTGATCTAAAAGCTCGTCTATTCGTGAGTTTTTTCCTTTATATTTATTATACTCTTTGTATTGCCTTATCCAAAAAGATAGATGCTCATGTATTGAACCTAAAAAACTATGCGGGAAAAGATACGTTTCTTCCATTGTTTCTGATAATTGGGCTATGTCTGTTAAACAGTAAATTGAATCGGCAATAAGGTTTTCTAAAATGTCAATTATTACTTTTTTTTCATCATCAACTTCTCTATCAAAATTAAAATATTTTCCAAATATTTCTTTTGTGGTGTTAATATTATTATTATTTATTAATTTTTTATAATATTCATTTTCTAATGTAAATTTCTTTTCATCTTTTTCATTTACTTTTATTCCTGATTCTTTTAGAAGATGTTGATACGCTTTATAATTAACTTTAGTTTTTAATCGCAATCTATAAATACGTCCCACAATACTGTAATTTATTCTATAAGGTGAAGTGATACGAAGATCATAATATTCTTTTAATTTGTTTGATGATAATTCTAATTCTTTCACCAATATACGTATTCTGGTAATTTCGCTATCTACTAAAAGATTTTTTAAAGGTATTATTTCTTCAATATTTTTATTAAAATCTTTTTTACGTTTAGTTAATTCAAGTACATTCAAATCGTCATTGGCGTACCATAAATAATGAATGGCTTTTTCGCTTAATTGTTTGATATAATCTTCATTACTAATTTCATAATGTTTGAATAAATAGAGCATTTTATATATTTGATATGCAGAACGTTTATATATATTTGCCTTACGGTATGCTTTTGATGATATTGTATACATAGAAAAAGCAATTTCCATTTTTGAAAATATATTTCCTGTTGAAAATCTCTTTAATAAAACATTATTACCGTCTTTTAATTCATATTCCAGATATTCAATATATTTTTTCAAAATAACTCCTAAATTGTTTGTTTCACAATTATCTATATCACATATATAACAAGCGCAATCGTAACATTTTTTTCGTGTATTATATATTTTTCCGCCACAAATATAACATCCACATCCATTTTCTTCATTTTTAGTATCACAAGAAAAAAATACATTTCCCCAATCGGAAAGTATCCTTGCAAGTGTCGTACAAAATTTCATATTGTAGTTATCATTGAGTTGCTCTACGCTTTCACTTAGTAAAATTCTTATAATATCTTGATCATGATTAATTAATTCTGTTCTTTTTAATAAAACAGATAGAGATTTAAGATAATAATCACAAGCCGTACAAGAAGAATATTTTTTATCATTATTACAATTAAAATCTTTTAAATCTAAATTTTTATAATATAAAATATCCGCTACTCGTGAATAAAATTCCGCTTCTAATATTTTCGCTTCTTCATGGTTAATAATAAATGTTAGAAATTTGAATTCTTTATCCAATTGAATTAAATGATTAAGAGTAATACCACCTATATGGCTTTGTTCAAGTATTTGAAGTTTTGCTATAAAAGGTAAATAGAGCATTTTCAATCCCTCGAATGTTATTTTCTTAAACAACATATCATTGGTTTTAGGCGAAATAGTATTGAAATATAACGGCTGTGGCATGGCTAATGAAGGTTTTATCGAATCCACATTATTATTTGAAATAACTTCAATATTTTCGTAATACATTCTGTCTTCTTTAGATAACCATTCTGTTGTTGACGCTTTTACAAATACATCTTTATCATTCTTATCTTTTCTTAATTCTACCCCTATATTAAATCTATAAAAATCTATATCTCGTTCCTTAATAATTCGTTCACATAATTCGCCGTAAGTCAGGTAGGCAAGGTCATATTGATTCCGTTTTTCATAAATTATTCCCAAACTAAGCATATTACGTACATATACGTAGAGTTGTTCCAATGTCATTCTATTATCTTCATTTTCTGATTTATCTTTATTTTTTTGTCTCATTTTACTAAGAACTTGTATTGCGCTTTTATAATATGTTTCCGCTTCTTCTAACTCATCATCGTAATAATATAAATCGCCTAATACCTCTTGTAATGAAGAAATGGCATCTATATATTCTGATGTTCTTTCGCTCTTTTCGTATTCATTCTCTTTTTTTTCCAATAGGTCTTGATAATTTTTTTTTAACGGTAACATTTCGTCTAACGAGAAACTGAAAAGAGCCGAGAAAACTTCGTCTGTTTTTGCCATTGCGAATATTTCATTTGCAATTAATCCATCAAATTTGTAATCAGAAAGACTGAAATTAGATTTATTGATATGCACCTGCGTTAAATAATTGAGTAAATCTACTGTAACCGATTTCAATTCCGGCGCGCGGTTTACTTCCAGCATTTCAGGCGACATATCCAGATGTTTCCACGAAAATGAATGTTTGTGAAATTTAAAAAGAAAGTCTACAAACCGCAATGATGATATCAACAATTTGTCGCTATGTTCTTTAATATTACTTTCTGCCAGGCGGTAAAAAATAGGCGTTATTAGGTATGCTATAATACCCAGTGTATATTGTTTGTAATAATTGAATGATAAAAAGTAACGCGAACTATGATATCGTCGAACTAATAGCGTATTTTTTTGATTATCTCTTTTATTATGAATATCAATATGAGACTCAAAAAGTTGTATCATTTTTTTTGGCGCACCTTTGCTTACATGGGCAAGGTAAATTATAAATTGCTGCAATACGGCAATTATTTTATCTATTTTTTCTTGTCTTATTATTTCTTTTTGTTTATTGTTTTTTATTTTTTCATTAAATATCTCTTTTTCCAAATAGTTCCTATAACTTTGCAGATTATAAGTATCAACATGATAATCATGTGGGAAAAGTCTTCGGCAGACAAATTCTTCCGGTAATGACGCTATACTTGATTCTTGCGGTAAATAAATTTCACCTGAATGATGATCGGTTAAAAAACTTGGCACAAGGATAACAACATTAAAAATACTGCCTATATAATTATTCCTTTCCGATACGTCTGCTAAATGGATGTCGAACATTTCGCGTCCCGCAATAAATACAAATTTCGCTCTTGCGGTAGATAGAAAATATTTCATGTTTGATAAAATTTTTAAAATTTCCGTTTGTCTTTCGCGCGTGGCGTAAATAGAAAATAATGAAGCTTTTGTTTGCGTGTTATCTTTTTCTATATTTGAATCACCCGGTTCTACTTTGTCCAATTCATCAAACACTATAACAACATTGGGACGGCACAGAATGATGGGTATTCGTTGCATATCTTCTAAAATATCCTGTAATTCTTTTTCTATTTCACGCGCGTCGGCAACATTACGCGTTTTTTTTGTATTTGTCCCGATTTCCGGACCTGTGTTCCCGCTATTTACTTTTATTGTATTTTCACGTTCTGTACTATGTACGATGTCGCTGTTTAATTTTTTTAGTTTTCTATTTATTATTTGATGTGTAACAAACATATTCATAATCCAATTACAGCAGAATAGTAATTTAAAGAGCAGATACATTATTAAAAATGACAACCAAAATAAATAATTAATCGGAGGTACATATTTATTTTCTAATACTTCTTTTTCGTATTTACAAAAAAAGAACTGCAGTGTTTTCTTTACTACTTTTGTTATTTCAAAAACTAATTGATCTAGTATAAGGAAAAAATTACCAATCTTTTCTACTTTAGTATTTATTTTACTTTTAATCCAAGTATGTTTTATTATTTTATTATCGCTTTCTTCCATATTTTCAACCTTATTATCTTCTTGTTTTTCTGCTATATTAAAAATATTATTTAATCGTTCAACATCTTTTTCTTTATAAATAGTATTTATTATGTCTGCATCTATTTTATTTTTTATATTCAGAAGAATACGAGGGATTCCTTTTTCTTGTAAATAATAAATAGAATTATTTTCTTTAAATAAATTAATATTATAATCTTCAAGATAAATAGTATCATTTAAAAGCACCTGTGAACTAACTTTATATAAATCTTTTTCTTTTACCAATTTCTTATAAAATTCCTGTCTTCCTATAACAGGACTAAAAAACAACGCAAAAAGGAAAAGTAAACCGAATGTAATAACCCGCCTAGGTAGCATTCGCCTAAACGAACGGTGATACTTAATGTATTCTCTGCTTAACGTACTCGTTATTAACCGTAAAATATCTTTTTCGTCTCTTAATTTATGTCCGAAATTTATACGTAAATACAAGCGGTTGTGATTTTTTATGTAATACCAAATTGGTTTTATAAATAATCCAATAAAATGTAATATGAAAAAAATAATTTTTTCTATTAATGTTTTATCTTTATATTCTTGTTTATTTATATGAAATTTACTTTTTAAAAATCGAAAAATAAAATTATATGCTAAAATAATAATTATATAAAATGAAAAGACTGCTGTAGGGGAGATAATTTGTTTTGTTTTTATAGAAACAAATTGCGTAAAGCTGATTATCACCATTATTTTCAAAAAATATTGTGTTTTCCTGTATGGATTATACGTATTTAATAAATAACTTAATTCTTTAATAGCGCATATCATTCCAAAAAAAATATTTAAAAACATATTTTGTTTTGTATTTTCATATCTATAACTATTAAAATAACTTAATAAGAAGAAGAATATAAAAAATATTACTAATGAAATATTACCTAAATCAATAGAATTGTTTTTAGGAATTTCAAATATTTGCAAACAAAATTGAGCTCCGGCAACTAAAATAAAAAAAAGAATAAAATATTTAAAATTTTCAGTAAATTTAGATTTATTTTTTAAAGATGTTTCATTAATTACCCAACTGAGTAAACTTGTTTTTCCTACACCTCTATTTCCGGCTATTAAATAAACACCAGGTTCATTCGGAGAATCTTCAATTACTTTTTTTATTCTTTCCCGTATTCGTTCTCTCCCGATAAATTCATGCGGCGAATCCCCGGAGGACGAATGACTTAATGTATAATGAGGCAGTTCAATACGAATTTTCTTTATTTTTGAATTAAGAATATCCGGTGTTTCATCTATGTTTTCCATAAGTATTAATTATTCCTTAATAAAAACGCTTTCCGGTTTTCCAATGAACATTGTCTTGTACCAACATGAAAGCGCGGCTCTTTTTTGCAAAAACGCAATGCCTTTGCAGGGAAGCGGCTTGTTCTGCGGTTGACTAATATTCCACAGAGCTTAGGGGCGAACCAGCCGGAAGCCGATGTTGTTGTTCCTGTTGTTCGGGTTGTTGTTGTTCCGATAGGACGAACGCGCGTTAGACGCATTGTTGTTCCAACTCCCGCCGCGTTTCACCCGGTTACTGCCGGCAGCCGCTCCCCTTTTTCACATAAAATTTTCCTAAAGCGGTTTGTTCTTGCAAGGCTGACAGCCGCAATAACACTCCGCGCCCGTTCCGCCGCTTTTTCTTCGGTTATAATACCGTTATAAAGAGAAGCGGAAATGTCAGCCATTCGTTTCTTTACCCTCCTTTTTGATTTTTGCATCAGATAAATTCCTTTTTCCTTAATAAGAAATCCAAGAAACGGCAAACCTAAAGTATTGTTTCCAAATACCGGCGGCTTAACTGTAAGTTTTAACTTTTGTGTAACATATTCATTTACCAGCGTAAACTTTGTTTTTAAATCCGCATGCGAATCCGACCATAAAACAAAATCGTCCATATAACGGCAATAGGCGCAAGAGCGCAGTTTTTCAAGAATATAGTGATCCAAAAAGGCAAGATGCATATTGGCAAAAAACTGGCTGGTAAGATTGCCGATAGGAACGCCTTTACCCGGCGTTGTTTCGTAACTGTCGATAATACCGTCTAATAATGTAATAACCGGCTTATCTTTTATCAGTCTTCTTAACTGCGTTTTAAGTATTTCGTGGTCGATTGAATCAAAATATTTACGAATATCAAGTTTCAGGAAATACGGCGAAGATTTACATTGCCTGAACGCATACAGGACGGCGGCATGAGTACCTTTACCTTTACGGCAGGCATAGCTATGGCAGATCATCGGGCGGTCAAAAACAGGTTCCAGAATATTCATTATTGCATGGTGCATTATCCGCTGTTCAAACGGCGCAGTACTTATTGTCCGCAGTTTTGGGTCTGTTATTAAAAAAGATTTATACCCGCCCCAGCCGCAATCCAGCGTCATTAATTTAGTACGCACTAAAGAGAGATTTTCATCAAGATTCCGGTAAAAACTTACGGCTTGAGAACTTGAACGGTTTCCGCGCATCGCTTTTAGAAAAGCAAGACGGATATTATTGTAATCTATTATATCCTCAAAAAGAAAGTTCTGTCTTTTCATTTTTCCCTTGTTCTTCCGGAGTCTGTCCTTCGGATAAAACCTGCTCTTCTTTTAAAAAAAGATTTATAAACATTTCACCGTATTGTTTCACTCTTGATTCACCGATACCGGAAATTGAAAGTAAATCCTTTGCCGTCTTCGGCGGTTTTTTAACCATGCTTGCAAGCTGGTCGTTGGTAAAAACGGCATAGACCGGTATGCCTGATTTATCGGCGAGCGTTTTTCTTAGACTGCGCAGTTTATCATACAGCGCGTATTCATCCGGTTTAAGCACTTCGCGGTAATCAATCCGCTGAGACGATGCGTTAGGTGTATTTTTACCTCCGTCAGTACCGTATTCAACCAAAAACACCCAGCCGGTTCCGCGTTCACCGTCAATGAGTCTTTTTTCCACATTAACTATGCGATGTGAACGCAAAAAAACATTTAACTCGTCGGTTACTGATTTTTCGCCAAAAGGGCTGACATAAAAACTGACATACTGGGTTAAAAAAGCCATCATCATTTCCTTAAAAAAAATTCTCCGCCCTTCGGGCGGACAACGATCTTGTCTCCGCTCTACCAACAAAAATCCTCGTTCTCTCCCGAAGGGCGAACGTTCCGCGCTTCACGCCCGCTTAACGCAGGCGTGGCGCTGCTCTTTCGCCCTTCGACCAAGCCGCAGAACTCAGGGGCGAACCAGCCGGAAGCCGACGATGTAGTTCCCGTAGCTCGGGTAGTAGTAGCTCCGAAAGGACGAACGCGCGTCAGACGCAGAGTCGAGCCAACACCCGCCGCGTAGCACCCGGAAACTGCCGGCAGCCGCTCCCATGGGATTCATCTGCGCTGCGCTAGTGTAGCTTCCATACCAATCCCAGCACCATTCCCATACATTCCCGCTCATGTCGTACAACCCTAATCCATTGGGAGCCTTCTTCCCTACTTCATGGGTCTTTCTATCACTGTTACCCCAATACCATGCAACACTGTCTACACTGTTGCTTCCTGAATATGTGTAATTCCCAAGTGACCCGTTTCCTCCTCTGGCGGCATATTCCCACTGCGCCTCAGTCGGTAAACGATAACCATTGGATCCGGCTACTATTTCTACTGCATTCCATGTCGAGTTACTGCTGGTTGGTACAGTTCCCCAATCTGCCGGATCAGTACTGCCTGATATACGATAAGCAGGACTTAATCCTTCCAACATACTCAGTTTGTTACAGAATACAAGCGTGTCATACCAGCTTACTCTTTCCACAGGTCGCTTACCCTGAACTTCCCCGGACGCAGGTGAACTTGTAAAAGAACTTGGATTGCTCCCCATTACCGCTGCCCATTGTTCCTGTGTTACCTGATACTTGCCCATGTAAAAACTGCTCAGCGTTACCGCATGTACAGGTTTTTCATTATTTTCACCGTTATCACTCCCCATCTCGAAACTGCCGCCGGGAATTTGTACCATATCAACTCGTTGATAGTTATAATAAATATTCACTGTCTTTGGCGAGCCGTTTATAGTATACGATTTTGCGACCGCTACGTTTAATATTCCACTCGAAATAAAACCGCTGATGGGCAAAGTGTATGGGTTGGAACCGCTTAGTGTTCCTTTGATCATGCCAGCTACACCGCTCAATGTGATGTCTGCGGCGGTAAGACCGGGAACCACCTTGTCAAAAGTCAATGTCAACTGTGTGGTTGTCTGCGTTGAAGAACCATTGGCAGTTACATTGTTTAATGTAGCAGTTCCGTAGATAACCACTGTTATTGGCGAGTTGTAAATATAATATCCTAATTTCGAGACCGCCACACTCAAGTTTCCACTCACACCGCTGATGGGCAAAGTATACGGGTTGGAACCGCTTAGTGTCCCCTTGCTCACGCCATCCACAACACCACTCAAACTCAATGTGATGTCTGCGGCGGTAAGCCCGCTAATCGCCTTGTCAAAGGTCAAGATCAACTGTGTAGTGTTCTGCGTTGAAGAACCGTCGGCAGTTACACTATTAAGGTTAATGGCTATGTTACCCTCAATTCCGTAACGGATATTCACCGTCTTTGGCGAACCGTTTATGGTATAGCCGGATTTTGCGACTGCTACGCTCAATGTCCCGCCGGAAGCAAAACCGCTAATAGGCAGGGTGTATGGGTTGGAACCGCTCAGTGCCCCTTTGCTCACGCCAGACACACCGCTTAATGTGATGTCTGCTGCGGAAAATCCATTAATCGCCTTGTCAAAAGTCAAGATCAACTGCGTGGTGGTCTGCATTGAAGAACCGTTCGCAGTTACACTGTTTAATGTAATAGGAACATTACTGTTACTACCGTTGCCATTACTGTTACTACCGTTGCCATTACTGTTACTGCCGTTGCCATTACTGTTACTGCCGTTGCCATTACCACTGCCACTACCGCTGCTGCCACCGCTATCGCCGTCATCGCAAGCCGCCGTTGAAAACCCGATTATCACCGCCAAGGCGATAACCGCTATCCTTTTAATAAATTGCCTTTTTCCTGTGTCTTTCATACACGCTCCTTTTGTTATCACTAAGATAAATTTACTATTTTTCTGTATAGGAAAAACGACCGTTTAATTTATACATGTTTATAGGTATTTTTCCCTATTTATGGAAAAAAAATCTTTTATTTGGTTTTTTAGAAATTCTGCTTATTTTAGCTAATTTTTGTATTTTTTCACAAATTTACTTGTAACAAAATGAAATATTATGTTATTATTCCGTAATACAGAAGTTTTCTGTATCAACTAAGACTGGATAAATTAAACGGTCGTTTAAAATAGCCAGAAACATCAGTAAAATCCCCTATACCCCTTGTTCATGAAAATCGCTTCGACAGGCTCAGCGACCTTCGGACAACAACTCCTTAATTCCGCCTTCTTTTACATGCCTATCAGTAGTAAATTCAAATCCTTCTAGGTTCGTGCTGGTTCGTGAGTGTTCGTGGTAGAAATTCTTCTTAATTGTATACCTTCGTCCGCGCCGCGGATTCGTGGTTAATATCCGGAACTATTGTCTGCCAATAGCTATGCTACTGCGCTCCTACAGTCTCTTTGTAAAGATCACGGTTCATCATTGATAAAATTAATATGCTGTCTACAGGCAGTGGATAGGAATTTTTGTCAAGTATTTAATCTATTCAATCTTTATCTGTGCAGCCTGCTGCGACTGCACAGAAAGAGCGGTGGTTAATTTTTTAATCGTTTTATTTCATCAAGAGAAAGCCCTGTAATTTTCTGAATCGTTTCGTCAGAAACCCTTTCTTCCAGCGCATTACGGGCAATTTCCTCACGCCCTTGAGCTAATCCTACACCAATACCTTCCTCGCGAGCCTCATCTTGCCAGACCCTTTTCGCGGTATCCCAGTTCCATTCTGTTGTCAGCATGCTCATTATCTCCTTGGCGTGTTTCTCTATTAACTCTTTCAATATATCATTTTTTTTACAATATCAATTACTTTTTTCATATAAAATTTGCGCTGAATATAAATCATCTTCTGCTATTTCTATCCATTCTATTACATCTTTAATTTTCATAAATTATTTTGCCTTTTTGACATATTGTTTCTTGCCAAGTGGTAAATTTTACTTATTTTTAAGTTTTTTACAGCTACAACAAAAGTTCCAGCAGGGATTTTATTTCCTTTTCGCTGAGGGGATTTGATTTAATGTCCACTGTGTTACCGTTTACTATGGGCGGATTAGAAAGGAAAAGCGAGAGGGATGAATCGTGTAAGTAACCGCCGGCAAATGAGAGTATCGTGGCTAAGCCTCGCGCGTGAGACGGGTTTTCAAATTGCAGTCTGATTATTACTTCGTATTTTTTTTCCGGCGCGGGTAAAAGTTTAAAATAGAAACCCTTAACTGATTGAATGGGAAAGCCTGCTAACAATCGGTTTAACAATGCTAGAGGGTTTAATATCCAGCATGAGAGCGGCGAGTCGCGGCGAAAGTCGTTGAATTGTTCCGGGATTTGTACGCCGGGTTTTGGAGTAAAAGGATCGATGGCGTCGCCGTTTTGCGACATGGCGGCGTAAGCGTGGGAAGATGTTAACAATACCGAAGTTCCGTTAGAATACCAGTAATCGCCGCCGCCTGAGGAACGGCGCTTCTCCCAGCCTTTGTTAAGCGACATAGCAAGTTCCGCGTTGGAACGGGGATAATTGCCTTGAGCGGCAATTTGATAACGCCGTCTGTCTGTCGGCGGATATAACGCCGCGGCGAAAAAACGTGTTTTGTCCAGCATTAGTTTTATCTGTTTGTCTTTCAATTCCTCAATTGGCAAAAGATCGATGATAGAGCGCGCCTTTTTCGCGTCCGCGAAGACGTATGCAAAAGCGCCGCTTTCAAAGGGGAGAGAGTCTGTTGTCTCCAAGTTTATGTTGTGAGATTTTGGCATGGTTTTACAGGAGATTAAAAGAATGAAAACAAGAAATATTAACCACGAACGGTACGAACTTGTTGTCCGCAAACCTATCTTAGTTCGCTTTGGTTCGCTTTGGTTCGTGGTTTTAAAATTTAAACTTTGGTTATCTTCACTTGCCATGTCTCGTCTCCGGCTTCGATGGGGATTTGTCCGTCTGTTTTTGCCCATTGGGTTTTTACGGCAAGAGTTTCCTCGGCGGCTGTTTTGCCGAAATTGTCCCATGCTTCTTTAAGTGAATCCGCGCCGTGTACGCATAACTCTATGCGGTCTGTTACAGAGAGCCCCATCTCTTTGCGGGCGTTTTGTATGCCGCGAATCAGGTCGCGGATATCGCCTTCCATTGAAAGTTCGCGGGTTATTTCCGTATCAAGACCGACTGTGAGTGTGCCTTCGTTAAGGACGCGCAGGTTCGCTTTTTCAATTCGGCGAATGTCAAGTTTGTCCGCAGTTATTACAAGCGTTCTTTCGCCGCCTTCGCAGGGGACGTTTATGGAAAGCGAGGCTCCTTGCACAATTTTTCGAATCTCCGCGTGGCTTAAAGCTTCTATTTTGGCGGCGGCGGATTTCATGTCTTTTCCAAGTTCTTTTCCCAATACGCGGAAGTTGGCTTTTACTTCGTACTCTACCAAATCTTCCTCGTTATCTGAAAATACAACTTCTTTTACGTTCAATTCCTCACGGATTATGTCCGCCATGTCCAGCAGGGCTTTTTTCTCGTCTTCATTGCGCGTAACAAGTTCCGCCTTTCTAAGCGGCTGGCGCATTTTTATATTGTATTGGGAACGAAGCGAGCGACCAATTGAAACGGCGGACATTACCGCCGCCATGCGGAATTCAAGGTCGCTGTTGCGGCGTTTTGCGTCAGGCGACGGATAATCGGTTAAATGCACCGATTCGGGATCGTCTTTCAGCCGCAAATTTTGCCAGATAGCGTCTGTGGTAAACGGCATGAAAGGAGATGCGACAGTTATCAGCGTTTTAAGAGCGTAATAAAGAGCGCCGTATGCTTCGATCTTATCGCTGTCGTTTTCACTCTTCCAAAATCTGCGGCGCGATCTGCGGATGTACCAGTTGTTCAACAGGTCAATGAAACGCAGTATGTGGTCTATGGCGCGGCTTAGGTCGTAAGCGTCAAGCGCGCCGCCTGTTTTTTCTATGAAGGTCTGCGTCTCTGAAAGTATCCATTGATCTAAAGGATTGGCGGGTTTTTCGGGCGCGCCCTGAGCGGTAATTTTATCAATGTTGGCGTAGGTGACAAAAAAACTGTACGCGTTCCACAGGGGGATGATTATGCTTTTAAGCACTTCGCGGACGCCTTCGTCATTGTATTTAAGGTCGTCGGCTTTGAGCAGCGCGGAATGCACCAGAAAGAGCCTTACCGCGTCCGCCCCGTAAGTGTTAATTACATCCACGGGATCGGTGTAATTTTTAAGCGACTTGCTCATCTTCTTGCCGTCTGACGCAAGGACCAGTCCGCTTACAATACAATTCATGAAGGCCGGTTTTTTGAAAAGAGCCGCGGCAAGAACGGTAAGGGTGTAAAACCATCCCCTTGTCTGATCAAGGCTTTCGCTGATAAAGTCCGCGGGAAAATGGCTTTCAAAAAATTCTTTGTTCTCGAAAGGGTAATGATTCTGCGCGTATGTCATTGCGCCCGATTCAAACCAGCAGTCCAGTACCTCAGGGACGCGCGTCATTTTCGCGCCGCATGAGCAGGGAATTGTAATGTCGTCAACAAAATGTTTGTGAAGGTCTTCGGGGTATACGCCAGAAAGCTGTTTTAGTTCGGCGCGGCTTCCTACGCAGAGTTTTTTTCCGCACTCGGGGCAGCGCCAGATTGGAAGGGGGTTTCCCCAATAGCGGCTTCGGCTGATTGCCCAGTCGCGCGCTCCTTCCAGCCATTTGCCGAATCTGCCTTCCTTGATGTGTTCGGGAACCCAATAGATTTTACTGTTTGCGTCTAACATGTCCTGTTTTATTTTTTCCACGCTGACAAACCACGAGCCTACGGCGCGGTAAATCAAAGGGCTTGAACACTTCCAGCAATGCGGATAGGCGTGAAGTATCTGATCGCGTTTTACAAGTTTGCCCTCGCTTTTTAATTTTTCTATGATTGCCTTGTCGGCGTCTTTTACGAAAACGCCTGAAAAATCGGAAACATCCTGCGTGAATTTACATTCCGCGTCCACGGGGCAAATCACGGGTATGCCCGTTCCCTTGAGCACGCGGGCGTCGTCTTCGCCGAATCCGGGCGCGGTATGAACGATGCCGGTTCCGTCTTCGGTTGTAACAAAATCGCCGAGGAAGGTGCGGAAAGCGTTTGGCGCGTCTTTGAAGTACGGGAAAAGTGGTTCGTATTGAACGCCTTTGAGTTCCGCTCCTTTTTTGCGCCAGATAATTTTATATTGAGTATTGTCTTTGTAATATGCCGGCAATCTTGCCTCGGCTAATATGTAATGATCATTTTGATCTTCGATTAATACATAATCAATCTCCGCGCCGAGTGTTAGGGCTAGGTTCGAGGGCAGAGTCCAGGGGGTGGTTGTCCACGCCAGCAGAAAAGTGTTCGGAGGCACGGATGTGTCCGTAACCTTGAACCGCACGGTGATCGCCGGATCGTGCACGTCTTTGTAACCGCCTAGGTTCAGTTCGTGGTTGGAAAGAACTGTGGAACAGCGGGGGCAGTACGGGAGGATGTAATGGCCTTCGTAGACGAGTCCTTTTTCCCAGAGGGTTTTCATTACCCACCAGATGGATTCCATGTAGTCCGGATTCATGGTTTTGTAGTCGTTGTCAAAGTCCACCCATCGTCCAAGCCGTGTGATGGTTTGCCTCCATTCTTTGACGTAGCGCAGGACTGTGGCGCGGCAGGCTTCGTTAAATTTCGCTATGCCGTAATTTTCTATGTCGGTTTTGGAATTAAGTTTTAGTTCTTTTTCGATTAAGTTTTCGATTGGCAATCCGTGGCAGTCCCAGCCAAACCGGCGTTCGACCTTTTTACCTTTCATGGTTTGGTAGCGGGGGATAATGTCTTTTATGGTGCTGGGGATGAAATGCCCAAAGTGCGGAAGTCCTGTGGCAAAGGGCGGACCGTCGTAAAAGACGAATTCGCTCTTCCCTTCCCTGTTGGATACGGATTTTTCAAAAATATGGTTTTGTTCCCAGAATTTAAGGATTTCTTCTTCCAATTTGGGAAAATTTACTTTTGCGTCAACTTGTTTATACACACGCCTCTCCTATATGCAGTTTGGCTATATTTTGCCACATTGGGAGATTTTTTTCTATATCTCCGGGAAATTTTATACTTATTACTATTGCGTTACCTAAAAAGTAAATGCATCCTTAACCCATCTCTCACTGTCAACACTTGAGCGAGTATATGTTCCCGCAACTCCTTTATAGGTATCAACAAAAGAATGGGGAAATGCGTCGTTACCACTCCAATAAACACCACCATACCTTGGTTTCAAATCTAAATTTGATCCAATAGTAATACTGATCAGTAGGTTATGGGCAAATGCACAATCTCCAATAGTTCTAACACTGTTGGGGATGGTAACGCTAGTCAGAAGATTATCATAAAATGCATATTCTTCAATAGTTGTAACGCTGTTCGGTATGGTAACACTGGTCAGTTGGTTTTCTTGAAAGGCATTATTCCCAATAGTTTTAACACTGTTGGGTATGGTAACGCTAGTCAGTTGTTTTTCTCGAAAGGCATTATTCTCAATGGCGGTAATCGGTTTGCCGTTTATGGTTGAAGGTATAGTTACCGTACCACTGGAACCGATATAGCCGGTAATAGTAGAACCAATATAAAGAAAATCGCCATTTATCATACCCCAACGGTCGCTGTCCCTCTTATACGTTCCCGCCGGTTTCCCACCGTTGTAATAGGCTGTTTCAAAACCAGACCCGATAGCAGAATCTCCTAATGTTACATTTGCTCCAATAGTAATGCTAGTCAGTTGATCATTATCATAAAATGCGGCAGCCCCAATAGTAGTAACACTGAGTGGAATAGTTATACTGGTAAGTCCTTTACCGCGAAATGCTTCATTCCCAATTGCAACAATGGGCATTCCATTGGCTGTTGCGGGTATTGTAAGATTTTTCTCGTTTCCGGTGTATCCGGTTATGGTTACTTTTCCACCATTTTCTATGGCTTGAAAACCAAGCCCTTGCCCAAAAACATTACATGTTATAAACAATACTAACAGAATAACTATTATTTTTTCCTTCATTTTTTGCTCCCCTAAAAATAATATATCCTGTTTGGTTTAATTGTCTAGTATCTTCCTTACCCTGTTTATCAGGTCGTCTTTATCGTATGGTTTTTTGATGTAATCAATAGCGCCTATTTCGCGCGCTTGTTGTATGTCTTTCGGGTCGTCGGAAACTGTGAAAAACGCTATTGGAATGTCGTGCAAGTTGCTTATCGCTTTTATTCTGGTGTATGTATTCCACCCGTCCATATCCGGCATTATTAAGTCTAATAAAATTAATTGCGGAACAAGACCTTGATAGAATAATCCCATCGCTTCTTTGCCCGATTTGGCTGTAGACACATCATACTTATCCTGTAATACCGATTCCACCATTTCAAGATGGATTTCGTCGTCATCCACCATAAGAATTTTTTTCTTTTCGTCGCCGGCAGTAACGTTAAATTTTTGCGTCTCCTGTTTTACGGATTCAAAATTCCGGTTGTTCTCAATACTCATTTCATTGACATGGTTTATCGAAACATTTATCTGGTTAATCCCCCCCAGTATTTCGTTCATACCTTCTACCGTTTCTTTGCTTATCTTTATAAATTCATCCGTTTCTTTTACTAAAGTTTCGCCCGATTGTTCCATGCCGTCGGAGCCTTTTTTTACCGAGTGGGTTATGTCCCGTAACCGGCCTATGGATTCCAATATTTGCTTTCCGCCGATTTCCTGCTCTTCCATGGCGTTGCGGATATTCTGCTCATGCTCAGAAACTGTTTTAACGCTTGAGTCTATCGCTCCAAAACGCGCCTGTACATCGTCGGAGGATTTGGTAATGTTGTCTATTGACGCTTTTATTTTTTTCAGCATAGCCGCGGTGGTTTTAGACTGATTACCCGAAGTCTCCGCAAGTTTGCGGATTTCATCGGCGACTACGGCGAAACCCTTACCTGCCTCTCCGGCGTGCGCCGCTTCAATCGCCGCGTTCATCGAAAGCAGGTTGGTCTGGCTTGCGATACTGTTCATCAACGAGTTTATTTCCAACAGCCCTTCGGAATCATGCGCGATTTCCTGTATTTCCTGCGCTACTGTCTGAAGACCTGCCTTCCCGTTTTCCGAGGCTTCGGTTAAAACCGCGACGTTCCTGCTGTTTTCTATCAGCGTCTGCGTTACCGAATGAATGTTAGCTGTCATTTCCTCTATGGCGGAAGACGACATATTTACGCTTTCTGTTTGCTGTTGTATTATTTTTTTTAGGCTGTCAATATTTTCTTTTATTACCCCTACCGCCTTGCCCGCTTCTTCCGCGCCGTTTTCCTGTTTGACCATGAGATTTTTCATATTATCAAGGTTCAATGTAATCTGCTCCACAGCCGTGGAAGTTTTACCCATGTTTATGGAAAGTTCAAAACTGGTATGATTAAGACCGTTAATTTTATATTTTATCGTCCCAATTCCGCCGCCCAGATGTTCGCAAAAATCGTTCACCATGCCGGCGATAGTGCCAAGTTCATCTACAGAGCAAATCGAAATTCGTTTTGTAAGATCTTTCTTCTCGGAGGAAAGATTTTCAAGCTGCGCGATTACTGAAGCGTAGGTTGCTCCCGCGTTTTTCTTAAGGGTAATAGCCAGACAAAAAATACAGATAAAAAATATAATCAGCGGAATCAATAAAAATGACACGGCGCTTCCTTTCAGCACGTCCAAATTCCCGCCGAAGTGGTGAATACCCAGCATGGTAACGGAACAGGTAAAAAGGAGAGTTACCAAAACCGCTGCAATAGGGACGATCCACGCTTTGGCTTCCTGCCGCTTTTCCCGGCAATCGTGGGGGTATTTGGTAAAGTTATGCGCAAGCAATGTACGTGAAACAAGACCGTCGCCCGCTACATATACAAATGTTCCCACCAACATTCCAAAGGAAAGGGAAGTAAGAAACAACTGCCCTTTTATGGAAGGATCAACGCCAAGATAATTACCTAAGAAAACAATACCAAGAAAAACGGCGTGTGTAACCACATTAAGAGCGATTCTTTTAATCGGCACTGCCCCTAATTTTTTTAGCCATAGTAAATATTGTTCCCCGTCCAATTTTGTAAAATAATTGTAATCAAAATACTGCGCGCCACGCCCCAAAATAAAACAATAAAGAACAAGAAAAATTAACGCCGGAATACCAAGTCTGAAACAAAGTAAGGAAAAAGAACTGCCAAAAAAAATCAGTATCAGAAAATCAGCTGCAAGCATGGCAACGCCTGTTCCAAAAATAAGCGCCAGAAAATTTTGTTTTTGGTTTTTCATTTATAGTTCCTTATTATTATAAAATATATCGCAATTATTAAATAAAACTTATGGTTTAAATAATATTTTTAATAATATTTTATAATTAATTTTTTTATGATTATATATTACCATAATGTAGTTTTTTTGTAAAACAGGGAGAAAAATTCCGTTTCATCTGACCTATCAGGAGAGGTCAGATGAAAATCGGAGTAACACTAATCATATTACTTTTTAAGGAGCTTTTTCACTCTGATTAACAGATCATCTTTGTCATAGGGTTTTTTGATATAATCAATCGCTCCCATATCATGCGCTTTTTTTATGTCTTTCGGATCGTTTGAAACAGTAAAAAAAGCTATTGGAATCTCGTGCAAGCCGCCTATCGCTTTTATTCTGTTAAAAGTGTCCCATCCGTCCATTTCCGGCATTACTAAGTCCAATAAAATTAATTGAGGAACAAGTCCCTGATAGAATAAGCCAAGCGCTTTTTTACCCGATGTGGCAGTTGATATTTCATATTCATCCTGCAATACATTTTTCACCATTTCAAGATGAATAGCGTCGTCGTCCACCATGAGGATTTTTTTCTTTTCGTTGCCAATGGTATCCTTAAATTTTTGCGTTTCTTGTTTTAATGACTCAAAGTTTTTATTATTTTCCAGACTCATGTCGTTTACATGGCTCACAGAAACATTTATCTGATTAATGCCTTTTAGTATCTCGTTCATGCCTTCTGCAGTTTCTTTACTGGTTTTTATGAATTCGTCTGTCTGCTGAACAAGAGTTTCTCCCGATTTCGCCATGTTATCAGATCCTTTTTTAACCGAAAACGTTAAATCCCGCAGCCGGCCTATGGATTCCAGTATTTGTTTTCCGCCAACTTCCTGCTCTTCCATCGCGTGAAGAATATTTTGCTCATGTTCGGAAACTGTTTTAACGCTTGAGTCAATCGCGCCAAAACGCATCAAAACATCGTTGGAGGATTTGGTAATGTTGTCTATGGACGCTTTTATTTTTTTCAGCATCGCCGCGGTGGTTTTAGACTGTTCTCCCGATGACTCTGCAAGTTTGCGGATTTCATCGGCTACAACGGCAAAACCTTTTCCCGCTTCTCCGGCATGCGCCGCTTCAATCGCGGCGTTCATCGAAAGCAGATTTGTCTGACTTGCGATATTGTTCATAACCTCGTTAATTTCCAAAAGACCTTCGGAATCATGGGCTATTTCCTGTATCTCCTGCGCTACCGTTTGAACGCCTGTTTTGCCGTTTTCCGACGCTTCGGTTAATGTGATGACATTTCTGCTGTTTTCAACCAGCGTTCTGGTTACCGAATTAATATTTGCGGTCATTTCCTCAATGGCGGAAGACGATATATTTACGCTTTCAGTTTGTTTTTCTATCATCTTATTAAGACTGTCAATATTTTGCTTAATATCTCCTACCGCTTTGCCCGCTTCGGTTGCGCCGTTTTCCTGCTTAACCATGAGAGTCTTCATACTGTCAAGGTTCGAGCTAATCTGCTCAACAGCTGAAGAAGTTTTACCCATATTAGCAGATAGTTCAAAACTGGTATGGTTAAGCCCGTTGATTTTGTATTTTATCGTCCATATAAGATTTCTGATCTTTTCCATAGTCTGGTTAAAGTAGGTGGAAAGATCGCCGATTTCATCGTCAGATTTGACAGCTATTCGTTTGGTCAAATCGCCTTCGCCTTCGGATATGTCTTTAAGCGTCCCCGCTACATTAATGATTGGCTTACTTATAGATCGGGACATGAATATGGCGATTAACACCAAAATAAACAATACTACGGCGCTTATCGCTATGATTATGTTAATCATTTGGTAGACCGGAGCCATTATCGTTTTATGCATAATGGCTATCGCGTAACTCCAAGGGGTTGTCGTTTTCCCAATGGTAATGGGAATGATAAACATTTTCATGTTCGTCTTTAACGCCGCAATGTAATTGGAAAAAGTAAAAGGGTTGCCGTTTTTAATTGCGTCTGCAAAATCATCCATATCCTTACCAACCATGTCCGCTTCACTTTCTTTTATGTGTTTTCCTAAACGGCTGGCATCAAAATGGGCGGCAATCGTACCATCGTTGCTGAATACGGCGGTTACAGAATCGTAGAAAGGCTTTTGATTCTGCGATATTTCCTGAATCTGATTAAGGGGAAGATCAATACCCACAACCCCGATGATTTTTTCATTCGCGCCGCGTATGGGAACACAAACCGTAGTCATCAATTCTTTTTTTCCGCCTACGTCATAATAATAGGGGTCCATAATTGTCGGAAGACTTGAATTTCTCGGCAAAAGGTACGCGGGGTCTTCAAAATCTTCAAGGACAACCAATTCAACTTCCTCGTTATTCCAATAATAATAAGGAGAAAAACGTCCGTTGACACTGGTTCCTTTTGTCCCTATATACGGTCTGTCTCCGCCTTCTAAAATGTCCGGTTCCCATACGCACCATGCCGCGATAATATTTGTGTCTTGTTCCACAATCCCCTCAAGTATCATATTAAACATATTACGGCGGTTGGCAGTTGCTATTTCGTGATATTGTTCCATTATATCGGCTACAGTTTCCAGTTTGGTCAGAAATGAATCAAGAAAATTTGCAACATTTTCGCCTGAGTCATGAGCCATGCTGATGGTATATTGTTCCGAAAGACTGGTAATACTGGTCCGGGAGCGGACAAGCAGAGTAATACTTACCGAAGCGATGGCGAATAAACCAAGCGCTACCATAATTGTCGTAAGTTTAAGGTTGATTTTCATTTTGTTTCTCCTAAATAATTGAAATTAAATAAAAATCATTGTTAGCTCTTGGATAAAGTTTGTCAATAAAAATTTTTAAAACGTTACAAGAAATCAAGGAAAAACGTTACAAGAAATCAGGGAAAAATATTATTAGAAATCAAAGTAAATGCGCAAAAAATACAAATCGATATGAAAAATACCACAACTTAATATATCGCCGTAGATAAATTAATTTTCTTCTATTCCAATCAAAAGGCGCACCGCTTCCACGGCTGTTTTTATAGCTCCCTCTGTGTCGTGACAATGGGGGTTACTCATTCCCGCTTTTTCGCGCTCCTGATTCCACACCACATTAAGAACACACCCCGCCCTTGCGCCGAGGATTTGGCTTACTATATAAAGGGTTGAACTTTCCATTTCGGATGCAAGGCATCCTGCTTTTTTCCACGCTTCCCATTTGTCTTTCAGCTCATAACCGGACGGCATGCGGTCGGGACTGTGCTGTCCGTAAAAGGAATCTTTACACTGCACAACTCCGGCGTGCCATTTATGACCTAAATTTTTAGCCGCTTGAACAAGCGCGTTTGTAACGTCAAGGTTAGCGATGGCGGGAAATTCGATTGGGACGTACTCCTTTGTTGTTCCTTCCATGCGTATCGCTCCTGTGGCGATTACTATGTCGCCGCCTTGAACTGGAAGAGCCATGCCGCCGCAGGTTCCGATGCGGATAAAATTACGCACTCCCGTTTTATACAGTTCCTCTACGGCTATTGCTGTGGAAGGTCCGCCCATTCCGGTTGATATTGCCATTACCGTTTTTCCCGATATTTCACCTAACCATGTCGTGTATTCGCGGTTTTGATGAAAAAAGCGCGGGTTATCAAAATGCGAAGCTATTTTTTCAACGCGTCCCGGATCGCCGGGAAGAATAGCGTATAACGCGCCGTGACTGTCGTCAAAATCAACGTGGTATTGTTTTTCCATTATCTACGCCCCTTATCATATGGAATACCCTCAGCCCTTGGAGCCTGCGAGGATTTTGAACTGAACGCGAGAACGACAAGCGTGGTTACATAAGGGATTATTTTGTAGACGACGCTTGGAATGGAAATCGCGCTTAAAAAATGTATGCCGGAAGAGGCGGAAGATATTGCTTTCATCAGTCCAAAGAAGAAAGCGGCTGATAAAATGCGACCGGGTTTCCATTGACCGAAGATTAATACCGCCAGCGCAAGGAAGCCGTAACCTGAAACTTCCGCGTTAAACTGCGTAGATGTCGGAATAATAAAAACAAGTCCGCCAAGACCGGCAAGCGCGCCAGAGATCATAACGCCTGCGTAGCGCATATTGTACACGTTTATTCCGGCGGAGTCTGCGGATTGCGGATGCTCGCCGCAGGAGCGCAGACGAAGCCCAAAACGCGTTTTGTAAAGAATAGCGGCTGAAACCCCAAGGATAATAAAACCTATAAATGTGGTGATATACGCGTTTTTAAAAAACAAATCCCCGATAAACGGAATGTCGCCTAACAGCGGAACTTTTTCGATACGGAACTGATTTATAAACGGGATTTGCTGAACGGTGCGAATCATGCGCGCGATGTAAATCGCCACGGCGGGAGCCATCATATTGATAGCCGTGCCGCTGATTATTTGATCGGCTTTCATGTTGATACTGGCGTACGCGTGAAGGAGCGAAACCAAAACGCCGGCTGCCATGGAAACTAAAACCGCCAACAGTAAAATGGGCTGCCCCGGAATATATTGCTGCAATAAGCTGATAAACAAAATGCCGGTAAACGCGCCTATAATCATTATACCCTCAAGCGCGATATTGATTACGCCTGAGCGTTCGCTGAACATTCCTCCAAGGGCGACTATCAATAACGGAATAGAAAAGAACATGGTTTGCTGGGCGAGAAAATATACTATGCTCATGTTTCGCCTCCCATTCGTTTTTTAAGGGAGTTTAAAAAGTTTTTTACAAGGAGCGCAAACGCGCTGAAATAAATTATCACGCTTATAATTATTTCGATTACCTGCGGAGCAAAACTGTATAACTGCATATTAAAACCGCCTACGTTAAGGTACGCGACTAACATACCGGAAAAAATTATTCCCAGCGGATTGTTCAGCCCCAAAAGAGCGACGGGAATGCCGTTGAAGCCTTCCTGAGCAAGCACGTCAACAACAGTGATGCCCTTGCCTGAACCTGCCATGTACAACAACGCGCCGCCGAGACCGGCAAGAGCGCCTGCAATCGTCATGCTTAAAATAATGCTTTTCTTTTCGTTGATTCCGGCGTAACGGGCGGCTTCGCGGTTAAAACCGCAGGCTTTAAGCTCGTAACCGAAAGTAGTTTTTTCGAGGATAAGATAGATCAATACCGCGAATAAAATAGCGATAAAAAATCCTGAGTTTGCGCTTGAAACATTATAGCCGTCGCGGAAAATATAATCCATTCCCATTTTCGGGAGATTAGCTGTCTCTACTAATCGCATACTCTGGTTTCGCAGAGAATCAAAAACTGTCTGCGTTACGAGATAATTTACCAGATAAGTACCGGTATAATTCATCATTATGCAGGCTATTACTTCATTCACATTAAAGACGGCTTTAAAAAAACCGGGAATAGCGCCCCAAAGAGCGCCGGCAAGAACGGCGGCGATTAAAGCGGCAATCCAATGCAGATGACCGGGAAGAAAATCGCATTTAACGCCGACAAGAACAGCCGCGTAAGCGCCTGTGATAAACTGACCGGCGGCTCCAATGTTAAAAAGACCCGTCCTGCTTGAAAAGCCGACGGAAAGACCGGTCATAATTATCGGCGTTGCAAAATAAAGAACCTGCCCAAGCTGGTTCATGTTGGAAAAACCGCTTGCAAGAATTGCGCCGAACCCCTGCCCGGCTTGCGATGCGTTACTTAACAACAAAATTATAAAACCGGCAATCAAACCGACCAAGATCGCCGCGACAGAAGAAAGCGCGTTTATAACAGAAGGAGTAAGACCGCTGTTTAAAAGGGTTATCCCTTTTTGAAAATTAATTTTCATGCTACTTCCTGCTTTGCGGCTCCCGCCATATAAAGCCCAAGTTCTTTGTAACTTACTTCTTTTGGTTTAACATCGGCGACTATTTTTCCCTCAAAAATAACCAGAATTCTGTCGCTGACATCCATTACTTCATCAAGTTCAAGAGAAACTAAAAGCACTCCCCTTCCCTTGTCGCGCTCCGCCACAAGCTGTTTGTGGATATATTCAATAGCGCCGACATCAAGCCCTCTTGTCGGCTGAACGGCGACAAGCAGGCGCGAATCGCGGGATATTTCCCTCGCGATGATTGCCTTCTGCTGGTTGCCGCCGGACATACTTCGCGTTATTGAATATGCCCCCTGTCCTGAGCGGATGTCAAATTTTTCAATCAATTCGTCGGCGTATTTATAAATCTCGTCAAATTTAAGAAAACCGTTTTTCTGGAAACGGTCGGTATAATAGCTCTGTAAAACAAGATTAAAAGCGAGGTTGTAATCCAGAACAAGACCGTGTTTATGCCTGTCTTCGGGGATATGCGCCATGCCCCTTGAGCGTATGTCGTTATGTGTAATTTCTTTTCCCTCAAGGAAAACGCGTCCGGTTGATTCTGTCATTCCGGCAAGGGCATGGATTAGCTCCTGCTGTCCGTTCCCGTCAATTCCCGCTATACAAAGAATTTCACCGGAGCGGACTTCAAAACTTGCGTTATTCACAAGCGCTTTCTCGTGAACCTTGCTTTTTACCGTAAGATTTTCAACTTTAAGAATTACATCGCCGGCTTGCCTCTCAGTCTTTTCTACGGATAGGTTTACTTTTCTGCCGACCATCATCTCAGACAACTCTTCTTTAGAGACAGAGGCGACATCAACAGTCCCTATGTACTTGCCCTTGCGAAGAACGGTACAGCGATCGGCGACAGCTTTTATTTCGTCCAGTTTATGCGTGATAAATAAAATCGACTTGCCTTCCGCGATAAGATTTTTCATTATGTGCATTAATTCTTCGATTTCCTGCGGCGTAAGCACCGCGGTCGGCTCATCAAAGATTAAAATTTCATTTTCGCGGTAAAGCATTTTAAGGATTTCGACCCTCTGCTGCATTCCGACAGTAATATCTGAAATAAGAGCGTCGGGATCGATTTCTAGTTTGTAGCGTTTTGATAATTCAACTATCTGGGCGCGGGCGTCGTCCAGTTTTAACATTCCGTACTTAACTGTCTCCGCGCCCAAAATAATATTTTCTAATACTGTAAAATTATGAACAAGTTTAAAATGCTGGTGAACCATTCCGATTCCCAGCCTTCTTGCGTCGTTTGGTCCGTTAATATGGACAACTTCGCCGTTTTTTTTAATTTCGCCCTTTTCAGCCTGATACAGACCGAAAAGGACGCTCATAAGCGTTGATTTTCCCGCTCCATTTTCACCTAACAAGGCGTGAATTTCGCCCTTTTTTAATTGGAGCGTTATATCGTCATTGGCGACGATGCCGGTAAATACCTTGGTAATACCGGCCATCTCAACAATGTAATCCATTGCCGTAATTTACCTTACTTCTGTAATCCTTGATATGGTAACCGGAACTACGCTGGGACTTCCGTTGCTGTCAAGATTATCCATTCTTGGAATAGAATCGGATGCCAACTTATCGAAAATACTTTCGTAATCAGCCTGACTAAAACTCTTGAACTTGGAAGACTGCATTGGAAGACCAACGCCTTTGTTATCGGCGGCAAAAACCAAAGTAAGCCCTCCGGGGAATTTTCCGTTGTAATAATCGGCAATACAATCATAAACGGAAATCTGAAGTCCCTTCATTGCGGAAGTAATAACGGTTGGGGATTCGCCCGACTGATCTACGTCAACGCCGATTACTTTCTTACCGGCTTGTTCAGCCGCCGCCATTACAGAGTTGCCGACCGCGCCGCCGCAGGCAAAGATTATATCTACTCCGCTGTTGAACCATGATGCCGCAAGCGTTTGAGCTTCGGGTGTGGCGGCGAAGGCGCCTGTGTAATGGTAGTTAATTGTAACCGAACCGGAAGCCAGTCCCAATTCCTTAGCCGCGTATTCCGCGCCCTGGACAAAACCGTAACCGTAACGGACAACGGCGGGAACCGCCATTCCGCCTACAAAGCCTAATTTTCTGTTGCCGTCTTTAACAGCCGAGTATCCGGCAAGGAAGCCCGCCTGATCTTCGGCGTAATTTACACCGACAGTATTTTTGCCGGTTTTAAATTCGGAATAATCCGCGCTGTGCGGCACGCCGTCTACCAGAATGAAGTTTACATTGGGATAGCGATCCTGCGCTATGAAGACCGGGGTTTCAAAAAGGAAGCCCGGAGTAACGACTATTTTCGCTCCGCCGCGAACTGCAAGATCAATCGCCGTAAGATAGGCGTCGTTGCTCTGTTCCGCGGGCTGGTAGTATTTATGAGAAATGCCTTTTTCTTTTGCGTATTGAACCAATCCTTCCCATGACCCCTGATTAAAAGATTTGTCGTCAATAGTGCCAAGATCGGTTACCAAGGCAAGATCAAATGTTCCTTTGTTCTTCTGATTCTGCTGTTTGGAACAACCCGGAAGTAAAACAAAAAGTGTTAATAAAACCAACAATGTTTTTTTCATAAAATTCCCCCTAAATTATTTTTATATAGAATAGACAAAATTCGGGAAAAAGTCAAGAGGTTTTTTTTAAGTTATTTTACATATATAAATGTTAGAATTTTGTATTAAAAGCCCTATTAATAATAATTATTGTGAAAAAACAACCTTATTTTTGAAATCTTCGGGACTAAGCGCCGGTGGCTCCCTTGGATTTCAGGTAGGCTGCCATTGCGATATCATTGCCCGTTATATGGGTAACCAGCCAGTCGCCAACGGTTTGGGCGGCGGTGTCTATCAGCTCTTTTACGGGACCTTTTTCAATAAGAGTATTAGTCAAATCTTTGACTTTCGCCCTGAAATCATCGTGAAATTTTTTATGGGCTTCATAGCCGGGAAACCCGTATTCCTTTTGTAAATCTTCTTCAGTCTTAAAGTGCATAATGGTATATTGGTTAAGGAAATTCAGAGTTTTATAGATTTCATCCTTGCCGCGTCCCTGCTCTGATTCTTTAATAATAGTGTTAATCGTGTCAAACAGTTGTTTGTGCTGTTCGTCAATTTTTGCATTCCCTGTTTCAAGACTCTTACCAAATTTATATTCCATAACTTATCTTACTATAGAAAAAAAATACTGTCAAGTTTTTTTAGATTGACAATATCACTCTTCATTTTTTTCATCTTCGCTGTTTTTTTCTTCTTCGTTATTTTTTTCACTGTTCTTTCTTCTTATGATAATCCGAGGCACATAAAATATCATACCCGACACAGCATAAACAGAAAATATCAGAAAAAATATATTTTGAGGATAAACAACAACAAGTATGATCAATACGATCATAAGAGCAAAGAATTCTATGGTTCTGACTCTGGTCAACTTTATTTTTTTAAATGACATATAGGGGATATTGGATACCATTAGAAATGAAAGAACGGTAATAACTATCGGCATAGCTTTAAAAAATTTAGGCATAAGTCCCATAAGAATAGGAATTGTCTTGATATTAAGGGCTAAATTTTCCGGACCCAAAAGTTCATAGCTCAATACAAAGGAAATTATTACGCCCGCAGATGCCGGAGTAGGAAGTCCTACAAAATGTTTCTGCACTTCCCCGCTTTGCGCAAGCACATTAAAACGCGCAAGACGCAGGGCGCAGCAAAGCACATAAAGAATGGCAATGGCAATGCCTATTTTCCCCATTGTGTTTAACACCAGCATATACATCATTATACCGGGAGCCATTCCAAACGAAACAAGATCGCTGAATGAGTCTAATTCCATTCCAAAATCACTGGTTGTATTGGTCATTCGCGCGATTCTTCCGTCGAGGATATCGCAAGCCAACGCTCCGACTAAAAGCCACGCGGCTTGAATAAAATGTCCGTTGATAGAAGAAAAAATTGACAGGATACCGAAAGCCATATTTCCGCATGTAAAAAGAGAAGGGATGATAAATATTCCGTTTTTTAATGTCACTTTTTTCATTTTATTTCCTCCCCATTACCGTAATGCCCGCTTTTGTTTTATCCCCCGGTTTTACATCTATCACCGCCGTTTTGGGCAGGTGCAGATCAACCTGAGAACTGAATTTAATCATTCCTATTTTATCTCCCGCTTTAAGAACGTCGCTTTTTTTCACCCACGAAACGCACCGCCTTGCCACAAGTCCTGCAATTTGGCGCACCACATACACGGCATCTTCGCTCTTAATGGTGATGATATTCTGCTCATTCTCGGACTGCGCGCGCGGGTTCCACGCCGCGTAAAATTTTCCGTCCTTGTGCGTTACGTCAACAACAGTCCCGCCGACAGGAGAGCGCTGTAAGTGAACGCTGAAAATAGAAAGAAACACCCGGATAATTTTATATTCTCCGTCTTCCGCCACTTCCATAACCGTTCCGTTACAGGGGGAGAGTATCACCCCTTCTCCCTGCGTGACTTTTATTTTTGGGTCTCTAAAAAAATACACGCAGAAGAGCGCAAAAACGAGTAATACGCACCCAAGAGAAAAACAACCAATAGTTACGGGCGCAAACGCCGTGAATTTGGAAACAACCAAAAGCGCCGCGCCTGTTAAAAAAGACGGAATAATAAAAGGGTAACCTTCTTTAAGAATTGACATCTTTACCTGCCTCCGTATCCGCCGCGGGGTGTTCCCGGCGATACTTTTTTTCAATGGTTTTTAAAACAATAAATTCACCGACAAATATCAAACCCATAAGACAATAAGTTATACAGCCATTGTAGATAACCCAAATATGTTCTATATAGAAAATTACCGTAAATACCGCGATAATAGCGTCAACCAAAAAAAACACGCACCATACAACGCTTGCCTTGAAACAAAAATCGTCAAAGATTTGTTTTGGGATTTTGGTTTTTATTGATTTATCAAAGATATCGATAAAATAGTACGCAAGCGGCGGGGGAAATAAAAATGAAGTAATCATTATGGTTAAATACGCAATAGCCGCAAGAGCGGGATATAAATGTATAAAAATAGGCGATTCGTCAAAACACAGACTAATCACCCCGATAACGCAAAGAATTAACGGGCTGACAAAAAGCGCCACGGTGTGTTTGCCCTTGTAATGACGGCTATTTATGATGCTGTAAGCGATGGCAAATATAATAATACCTATTGAAAGGTATCGAATCGGCAGTTTAAAAACAACAAGCGCGCAAAAGACTAAAATAGGATACATGACCGCTATTAAGCCGAAAAAGTATTTTGCTCCATGCTTAAACTTAAAAATTTTCATATATTTCTAGCAGGGTATTATAGTAAAAAAGTGTTAATCTTGCAATATGAGTTATTGCCGTCTCGTACGGCAAATATGCGGCAAATTCAAGCGGTTTTAATAAATGTGTATCTGTTACGTCCGTTTTTTTTAGATTCGTATAAAGCTTTATCGGCGGCTCTTATATAATCGCTTCCATACTGTAAATGATTAATCACATTGGTTGTACCGCCAATGGAAATAGTTACATAATCGGCTATATCGCTTGCTTTGTGAGGGATATTACATTCACGCACTTTTTCCAGCATTTTTTCCGCAACCATGCGCGCGCCGTTTTCATCGGTATTCGGTAAAACGACGGTAAATTCCTCGCCGCCGTACCTCGCGACAAAATCTTCGTTTCTTATTACACATTGAGAAAGAATCGACGCTGTCGCTCTAAGACATTCATCTCCTGCGTCGTGACCGTAAGCGTCGTTGTATTTCTTAAAATAATCTATGTCTATCATTAGTACGCTTAAGTAACAGTTGGTACGGGAATATAATTTTATTATCTTCTTTAAACTGCCGTCAAGGTAGCGCCTGTTATATATTCCGGTAAGCTGATCGATTATGGTCAAGTGTAAATATTCACCTAATAATCCGACCTCATCTTTATGAAGTTTACCTTCCTTTGGTTTTAAATCCAAATCGGTAAACGTTTGATTTATTGTTTTTAATATTTGGTTAAGCGGTTCCAGCATTACCTCGATAAATATATTAATAACGGCGATTATAATGACGCCTGTTATGAGCAGGAGCATTGCCGTGTTAAGCAGAAGACGGTTGCTTTCCATGTGAAAATCCTGTTCCGGCACAAGAGCGACAATGGTATTGCCGTTTTCGTTCTTGTATCCTGCGTAATATTTTTTGCCGTCTATATTGAGCCACGTAAACCCGTTGCCCGTAGTTACGGTTTTATACCAATCCTCGCCCGATACGTCCGACAAAATGCCGGTAAACGAATCTCCGTAAGGGTGGGCTATTATAAACCCATTCGACAATACCATCCCAAAACCGTGCTGCCCTATTTTCGTCTCCTTTATTGTCTTGTAAATATTGATTTCTTCCTGAAGCCTGCCGATTACGCCGGCGTTAAAACCAATCTGGATAAATCCGCCGTTTTTCCGCGCGACACCGGTATAATGATTAATGTCGCCCAGAATCATGTCGCCCACATCGTCATTGAGTACAGACGCGCGCGGTTCCTCGCTTAACACAGTCAAAGTTCCGTCGGTCAATTTCATATATGTTTTTGTGGCTTCGTACAACTTATAATCAAAGCCTATATATTTTGGGACGCTGCTTGCTATAATGATACCGTTTGAATCAGCAACGCTCAATTCTATAATATCCAGCGGTTTCGCGAGCTGCAGCAATCTATCAGTTGACAACTGACCGGGTGTATTGTCCAGTATTTCCACGACAGTTTTCGCTATCGCTATATGTTTTTCGATCAACGTTTGTTTGGTGACGTCAAGTATGATATTCAAATGCCTTATTTGCGTCAAAATACTGTCGGCAAAAATTTCCATATTGGCGTTTATTTTAGTTTTTACAGAATTGTCCAGCAGTCTATAGTTGATAAATGAAATGATTAGATCGGAAACTATAAATATAGCCAATATAGGGATTAATACTTTTATTTTGAAACTTAGTTTTTTATTGCGCATTTTTACTCC